>Ga0268276_1000028_pt1 | contig 164128 bp, 156 predicted proteins | sample saktaG_4_FD_190145 | JGI IMG/M metagenome (GOLD analysis project Ga0268276, IMG submission 190145) | Saline water microbial communities from Sakinaw Lake, British Columbia, Canada - sak_2010_1_5_45m | ecosystem: Environmental > Aquatic > Non-marine Saline and Alkaline > Saline ... | reverse complement strand
ATCTTTAATGATTTTTGATGCAGCTGATAACGCAATACCGACAGCCACCACGCCGACATTTGCGTCTCAAGCTACTGATGGCAGTGGTTCTGTGACTTTTACCACCCAGCTCGATGACGGTAATGATGAAAATCTGAAATTAAAAGTGGAATATTCTGATGACGGCGGTTCAAGTTGGTACGCGCCATATTTGACAGCCGTGACTGATTCATTGGAAACGACTTATACATACACCATGAAGCGAATCCCTTTTGCTTACGCAGGGCATAGCTATACTGCTTTTGGCGGTGGACCGGGGAATGGTTTACTTGTTTTTATTAATGATACCGGCAATACAGCCGTAGATATGGTTGCTGTCAGTTCAAATGATTATGATATTTCGACTGCGCTTTCTGATCCGCCGCAAACATGGAATTTGGCTCTAGGTAGCTTGGGCGGAACTTATATAACTTCCATTGTGGATGATAGTGTTTTCCCAAGTTCAACCGCCTTTGATAGTTATTTGGATAGCTTGGGAATGGGTGATTTGTCGGTTGATTTTTGGGCGGATGATGTTTTTGTGTATGGCGGTGGAGTTTATAATTACACTGCGCCGGTCGGTCCAACCCTTATTAATGATTATCAGGAAGGCAATCCGGCAATTGATATAGCTGAAGATGAAGTAGCGCCAAGCGATCCTGATTTGGCGCTTACTTTAGGCGCCACGATTGCCAGAACTCCTTTTGCTTATAATGGTCATGATTACGGGGGACCGCAAAAAGGATTATTGATTTTTGTTGATGACACTGGAGAAACTAGCACAGATATAGTGTCAGTAAGTGCCAATGATTATGATGTTTCAGCGTCACTTTCAGATCCGCCACAAACATGGAATTTGTGTTTAGGTAGTTTGGGCGGAACTTATATAACTTCCCTTGTGGATGATAGTGTTTTCCCAAGTTCAACCGTCTTTGACAATTATTTGGATAGCTTGGGAATGGGTGATTGGTCGGTTGATTTTTGGGCTGATGATATTTTTGTTTATAGTGGTGGAGAATATATTTATACTGCGCCCTCTGGTCCGACGGTTATCAACACTTATCAAGAAGGGGATCCGAGAATCAATCTTGCTTTGACTCTTGGTTATCAGATTGGCTCAACCACTCCGATTGTAACAACTTCTGGTGCCAATACCTTAACGATTGTTTGGAATAGCGGAAGTGCTCTGAATTCGTCATCTTTGTCTGGGACGGCGCAGTCGGATATTAAAATCAGAGTAACGCCAAATGATGCTTTGATAGATGGTTTGATTCAGGCTTCGGCCGCTTTTAGTATTGATAATTTAGCGCCAAGCGGTTTAACAGCGCTCACCTCGAGCGCGCAGTCTTTGACTTCTGTTACTTTAAATTGGACAGCGGTGACAGAAACGAATTTTAATCACTATGAGATTTGGTATGGCGCAACTCAAGCTGATGTTGAGAGTCGGTCTGGGACAGCTTCAGAATGGGATAATAGCGATGACATTGCTTTGGCCACTTTGGCTACAGCCACAACTACAACTACTGGATTAACAGCGGGTACAACCTATTATTTTAAAATTTGGGCGATAGATAATTTTGGGAATTTAGAAACTGTTTCCACTCTTACGCAGGCAACGACTGGTAATAACAATGCGCCGACTTCTACTGTTTTGTCTGCCACTCAAAGACAAGCTGGTATAGGTTTGGTGGATATTAGAGCAACTCTGGATGACGAGGAAGATAATAATCTTAGATTAAAAGTGGAATATGAATCAGATGGCGATGGCGCTTGTGATGGTCCTTGGAGTTCAGCCACAATTTTAACCTCCTCTATTTCAGTAACTTATAAAAATGACGGATTTGATCCAGATATTGACAATGCTGAAACTTATCAGATTGGTTCAAACACACCTATTATCACTTCATCTGGTGAAAATACTTTGGATTTTGTCTGGGATTCACGGGTTGATTTACCCACGGTCAGTTCCAACTATTGCATCCGTATTACAGCTAATGACAGTAGCGCGGATCAAGACTCTCCGGCAGTATCTTCCGCGTTTGCGGTTGACAATCTAGCGCCAAGCGGTTTAACAGCGCTCACCTCGAGCGTGCAGTCTTTGACTTCTGTTACTTTAAATTGGACAGCGACGACAGAAACTAATTTTAATCACTATGAGATTTGGTATGGCGCAACTCAAGCTGATGTTGAGAGTCGGTCTGGGACAGCTTCAGAATGGGATAATAGCGATGATATTGCTTTGGCCACTTTGGCTACAGCCACAACTACAATTACAGGATTAACGGCAGATACAATATATTATTTTAAAATTTGGGCGATAGATAATTTTGGAAATTTAGAAACTGTTTCCACTCTTACGCAGGCAACTTTTCCAACCGGGGAGCGCCGTGTTGTTGAAACTGCGCCAATAGCCCCGACCATTTCTGCCCCAATAGTGGTTTCAGAAAATTCAATCAAATGGTTGTTTTCTGATAATGCGAATAATGAAATTGGTTTTGAGCTTCGTAGTTCAATAGGCGAAGTTATTTCCAAGGCTGAACAAACAAATTTGTCATATATTCTTGAAGATAATTTAATTCCAAATACCCAGTATCGCCGGCAGGTTTACGCCTACAACGCCAAAGGGTATAGCGCCAGTTCTGGTTTATCGGAAGAAGTTTACACTTTGGCCGCAGTGCCGAGTATTAGCAGTGGCGGTGTTACTAGCCCGACTTCTGTTAGTTTGCAGATTGCTGACAATAGTAATCCAAGCGAAACTCAATATGCAATATATGAAAGTAAGACAGCTAAGTGGGCGCAGGCGGATGGCAGTTTAGACGCGAGTAAAACATATCAACAAGCAGTAGTTTGGGGACCAACTGTTACCATCAGCGGATTGAATAGTGGCGCGGAATACAGTTTCCTGGTTCTTGCCAAAAATAAAGCTGGCCTTGAAACCAATTATTCAGAACCATATTTAGTTATTGTTAATTGGGTAAACGCTCCTAATGTTGCGCTTGTTAAAAAGGTTGGGATCAATGTGGCGGACGAATTGGCGCAAACAAGGTTTGGCTTGCCCGCCTTTGCTAGCGTTGCTGGAGATAGGGTATTGAAAGTTTTGCCGTTATATTCAGCTATTTCCACTCAGGTTATTATAATTTTGAGTATTGTTCTCGGGATATTTTTTCTTGGTTTGATATTAAACGCGACAAAGCATAAAGGGATTAGAAAAGTGAAACATTTGAAACACGCGCCAGCGATTTTGTTTAGAGATATAAAGAGAGTGAAAGGGGATCAGATGTTCGAATTGTTGAATGATCGTCAATCGCCTAAAGAGGGGATTAGGTTTAGATTCCACCACGTCTGTTATCGCTACAGCGGAGTGGCTTTTATTGGTTTGATTTTGAGTGTGTTCGCCAAGGTGGCGGCGGTTTTATTCACCGCGGTTTTGGTTTATGGCAATGTGTCTGTTTTCGCATTTAGCAATCAGGGCGGTCAATCAGTAAAAGTTGGCGATGTGCTGACTTATGAAATAGGATACTCAAATAATGGCGGCGCGGCGGCTACAGATTTAATTATTAGCGATTCAATACCAGCTGGCGTAATCTATTTGGACGCAAAGTCTGATGCGTATTTATCTAGTGGAAAGGTTTTGAAAAACATCAACAACTTGGCGGCTGGCGCGGTTGGCGTAATGCAGTTCCGTGTCAAGGCGAGTGGAGCAGAGGGAGACACAATCAGCAATCAAGCGACTGCCACATATAGTCAAATTTCTACGGTTGTAATGAGTAATACAGTTGTTAATTCTATTGTAAGTGAAAATATTAACGAGCCAATAATAGGGGGGCCAATAATAGAGGAGCCAATAATAGAGGAGCCAATAATAGAGGAGCCAATAATAGAGGAGCCAATAATAGAGGAGCCAATAATAGAGGAGCCAATAATAGAAGAGCCGATAATAGAAGAGCCAATAATAGAAGAGCCGATAATAGTGGAGCCAATAATAGAAGAGCCAATAATAGGAGGAGAACCAGAAGCGTCAGAATTTCCTGAGGCGCCAGTATTTGTAAATGAATGGGAAAAAACCAAGCAGGAACAAAGACTGGAAGTTGAATCTGAAACAATAAAAATAGTTGAATCAACAACTATGAAGAAAATAATTGCTGGAGTGGTTAAAATGATTAGCTCCGTGACAAAGGTGGATATATCTGAAGTGGAGCAAAAAGTAGAAAGACTAGCCATGGCAATTGTAAAATTTGCCTTGCAAACGCAAAAAGCCACAATTGACAACCCCGTGGCAGAAAAAATAAACCAGGTAGCCAGAGAAGAAACAATGGTCGCATTAGCCATTACTTCGGTGGCAGCAGTCGCCGCAGTCGGCGCGATCGGTGCGACTGGCGCTTCGGTTTTGACGTATTTGCAATTTTTATTTGCTTCTCCGATTTTGTTGCTGGCTCGCGGGAAAAAACAGGGTTTTGGCATTGTTTATAATTCAGTAACAAAACAGCCGGTTGATTTAGCCACTATTAGAGTGTACCGAGCAGAGACAAAAAAACTCGTGGCCACGAAAGTAACTGACCGATACGGGCGCTATCAGTTTATTTTAAATTCCGGTAAATATTATTTAACTGTCAATCATAAGAATTTTAAATTTCCATGCACTCTCCTGGAAAATATAAGAACTGACGGAGATTTTCAAAATGTGTACTATGGGTCGGAGTTTGAATTAACTGAAAAAAAAGTTGTAAGTCAACCGATTGCCATGGATCCGGATAGAGCATTGAGAAAAAATAAATATGAAATTAGATTGCATTTAACCAGAAAGGCGGTTTTTGTCATGACTCTGTGCGGACCGGTTTTGGCAATTGTTTCTTTTGCTATTCATCCGCAGCTCTGGATTGGCGGCGTTGTTGTAGCTCAAGTTGTCATGTATGGAATATTCAGGCGGCTGGGATTTGGCGAAAAGCCAAAGAGCTGGGGATCAGTCCGGGACGGTGAAAACAAAGCCTCTCTAGCCCGCGCAGTAGTCAGAGTTTTTGATACAAAGTTTAATAAGCTCTTGGAAACGCAAGTGACAGACGGCAACGGCCGATACGCGTTTTTAGTGGGTAATCAGGAATATTACATTGCCGCGGCTAAGTCCGGATATTTTGAAAAGCGGACCAGAAGAATTAACTTGACCAATGAGAAGTCAGGCTATCTGGTTGAAGAGTTGGCTTTGAGCCCGCATCATTTGGGCGCGGAAGTTGCGAGGGCGCAGGAACAAGGCGAGCAATATACTTTGCGGACGGGATTGGGTCGGCAGGAGGAAAAGCAAGTTAATGGCACCCAGAAAGTAGTCAGGCGCGAGGAAGAAAAATTTCAGGGCGATTTGCCGGAAATCAATTTGGATGATATGCATGAGGATTTTTATGATTTAGATAGTATTGATTAGAAAATAATTCTAAAATGAGAAGGCAAAATTTTTTCAGTTTTGTCTTTTTATTTTTTACCTACATTTTTTCTATTTTAGAGAAATGTGGTATAATTGTTTTAGAAAATAAAAGGATCAAAAATGCCTTATATTGATTTATTTAAACCAAGGTTGCCATTTTTTACGGCAGTTCTGGTTTTAGTAATTTTCATAGGAACAGTGGGTATATTCTACTGGCAGTTTTTGAGTTTGACGGCGGAGTCAGCAATCAATAATGGCGCGAATGCGGTAAATGTTATTGGTCAGACGGATGGCGTCGGAGCGATAAGGTATACCACGGGAAATAAAAATAATAATTTGGACGGCATTGGTTTGGATTCGCCGCAATTCACGGCGATTGATACCACAAACAACAGATTGTTTGTTTCTGATACCGGCAATAATAGGGTCCTGGTTTTTAATTTAAGTTCTTCTGATGTCCTTCTTGATTATACGGCTGATGCGGTTTTGGGCCAGGCGGACATGAATAACAATAGTTCAAGTACTGCATCGCAAAGTTCGCTTAGAAGTCCACAAGGCTTGGCGTATGATAGTAGCGGCAACCGATTGTTTGTCGCTGATAAGGCCAATAATAGAATTATGGTTTTTGACGTTGCCGCAATTACCAATGGAGAAAATGCGATTAATGTTTTAGGACAAGCGGACTTTACTTCATCGAGCGCCGCGACGACACAATCCGGTTTAAGCAGTCCTGTGGGGCTTGATTATGACAGCGGCAGTTCGGATTTATTTGTGGTTGATCAAGGCAATAACCGCGTATTGGTCTTTGATGTCGCCTCAATAACTAACGGTGAAAATGCTACTCTGGTTTTCGGGCAAGCAGATTTTGCCAGCAATGGTTCCGCGACAAACAATTCAGTTTTGAATACTCCGGCTGGAGTTGATTATGAAAATACCAATTCGCGATTGTTTGTTTCTGACGGAATGAATAATCGGGTTGTAGTCATTAATATGGCGACTGTTTTTACCATTACACGACAGCCGTATGCGTATACAGGAACAAACTATGAGAAACTATTGGATAATTCCGGCAATGGCGTTTCTCTGCTGTACGACAATACTGGAGTAGTTGGGGCTGACTTGATGAACATTGATGAAAACAGCAAGGATATTAGCTCAATAATAAACAGTGGTTCTCCTCAGACGTGGAATTTGGTTTTAGTTCACAAAGATAATAATATGGTTAATACTACTTTATATGTGGACAATGCCAAATTTGTCAGTTCGGCGGCAGTGGAAACATATTTAGACAGTATTTTTGACGCGGACGATTGGGATATTATCGCTTTTGTCCCAAGTGTTTTTGTCTATGAAAGCAGTGATTATACTTTCAATGATCCGCTTTCTTGCGCTTTGCCGCCGTGTACAACGCCATTATCTTTAGCCCCTGCTTGGGAAGGTACAGTAGATCTTGCAGTAATTCCCGTAGCCAATGGCGAGCGCTTTGACAGCGTGCTTGGGCAAGCTGACTTTACTAGTTCTGGCTCCGGATTAACGCAGAGTACTTTTAATTTGCCAGGCGGCGTGGCATATGATGCTAATAATAACAAGTTGTTTGTTTCTGATACTAATAATAGCCGAGTAATGATCTTTGATGTAACCGCGATTACTGATGGAGAGAATGCCAGTAATGTTTTGGGGCAATCCGATTTTACTACTTGTACGGCGGCCACTACGCAGGCCGGGCTTAGGTCACCGGGCGGAGCCATGTATAATACTGCAAATAATAGAGTTTTTATTACGGACACCTATAATAGTAGATTGATGATTTTTGATGTCGCATCAATATTAAATGGAGAAAATGCTGTTAATGGAGCAGGTCAAATTAACGGTGGTGTTCCTGTTTATACCAAAGGAGGAGAAAATAATGGTCCGATCGCCACTGGTCTTAACGTGCCGGTCTATACTGCGCTTGACACAGTTGGTCACAGATTGTTTGTTTCAGACAATGGCAATAGTCGTGTTTTGGTTTTTAATCTTGATGCCACGGATACCCTGGTTGATTATACGGCCCATGCTGTCCTCGGGCAAAGCGATTTTGTGACTAATGCGCCAAGCACTACGCAAGCCGGTCTTTGGGGGCCGGCAGGTTTAGCCTATGATAGCGATAGGAAACTCTTATTTGTTTCTGACAATAATAATAATCGCGTAATGGTTTTTGATGTAGGGACAATTGTTGACGGTGAAAATGCTGTTAGCGTGCTCGGCCAGACTGATTATGTTACTAGGGCTTCAGACAGAACGCAAAGCAAAATGAGATTGCCGAGCGGGCTGGCTTATGACCAGGCAAATACAAGATTGTTTGTGGCTGATTATAATAGCAATAGAGTTTTAGTTTTTAATGTGGCAACAATAGTTAACGGAGAAGATGCAATAAATGTTTTGGGCCAGGGTGATTATGTGTCAGGGGCTTGTGCTACAACCAGTAGCGGTTTTTGTTTTACATCCGATGCGGGAGATGTTGTCGGGATCGGTTTGGCATATGATAGCAGTAATAAGCGTTTGTTTGTTGCGGACGCCGGCAATGAAAGGGTGCTGGTTCATGATGTTACTCCGGCTACGATCGCCAATGGCCAGAGCGCGGCAAATGTTCTCGGACAAACTAATTTTACTTCCTCGTCTAGTGGGATGACTCAGAGTACATTGAATAATCCCGTGGGCGTTGATTATGATTCCTCATATGCTCGGTTGTTTGTTTCCGATTTTGGCAACCAACGAGTTCTGTCGTTTAGTGTTTCATCAATTACTGACGGAGAAAACGCTGTAAATGTTTTAGGGGCGGCTGACTTCACTAGTGCGCCTTCGGCAACCCCTGCGCAAAATAATCAGCTTTCTCCGACCGGTGTTTTATATAATGCTACAAATGGTCGGCTGTATGTGGCTAGTATGAGTTTCCATCGAGTCATGGTATTTGACGCGTTGAATAATAGCGCTCCAATAGCAATAATTCCGTCGCCGGGATATGTTCAGTCAACAGATGGCTCTGGTTATGTGGCTTTAACAGTTCAGGTGGATGATGCTGATGATGATAATTTGAAATTAAAAGTTAAATATTCAGAAGATGGAGGTTCCAATTGGTATCTAGCAAAATTAGCCTCTGTAACAGCTTCTGTCGGCACGCCGGATTTATCCTCTAGCTCTTATCAGATTGGTACAAATACTCCTATCAGCACAGCTTCCGGCTCAAATTTATTAACAATTGTTTGGGATACGAAATCAGCGTTCAATCAAAACGGCAGTCTGGATGCCACGGATCAGAGTGATATTCAGGTTCGTTTCACGCCAAATGATATTACCGGAGCGGGTGATGGAATTGCCCAGTCAATCGCTTCATTTGAAGTTGACAATCTTAAGCCGAGTGGTATGACTGCGCTTATGTCGAGCGCCCAGACTTCAGCTTCAGCTACATTAAATTGGACAGCAGTAACTGAGACGAATTTTAATCATTATGAGATTTGGTACGGTACCAATCAAACAACCGTTGAGGCAAGAACAGCGTCAGAATGGGACAATAGCGACGATACTGATTTAGCGACAAAAACCAAAACTACGACAACAATTACTGGATTAACAGCCGGGACTACATATTATTTTGCTATTTGGGCGGTGGATAATTTTGGCAATGAGGAAAACATTACAACTTTAAGTCAGGCCACAAGCGCTGATACCCGGCGGAGTGTATCCGGCGATACTCCGGCGCCAATACCTGAGCCTACACCTGAAGAAACGGTTGTTCCTATTGCTGAAGTAAAAACTCAGTGTAGTGACGGACTTGATAATGACGGCGATGGAAAAATTGACCTGGCTGACCCAGGTTGTTCATCTGTTACTGATAACAGCGAAGTGGACGAAGTTGCAGGAGTGCCGGTGCTGACCCAGTTGGAAGATGGATTGATAACAAATGATAACCAGCAGGAAATTATAGGAACCACAGCGTTTAGTTCCCAGCCGTTTGATATATATATAGATAATATAATTGTTCATTCTTCAATCTCACAATCGGATAAAAGTTATTCATGGAAAATATATCCGGCCTTGATTGACGGCGCGCATGAAATATACGTGACGGCCGATGGAATTGCTTCACCAAAAATTAATTTTACAATTGATACAGTCGCGCCGGTCGCGTCAAGCATTGATTCGATTACGTCTGTGAAAAAATCACAAGCCGGAGGCAAAGCGAATTTGGAAGTGACTGTTACGGGCAAGGCGCCGGTTGACGCAAAATATGTTTCAATTTATTTAAATGATTCTGTTTTGATCAGCACTGTTGAACCAAGCGCTGGAATTTGGAGTTATAAGTTTACTAAAGAATTAACACCCGGCGAATATGCGGTGACAGCCAAAGCGGTTGACAGCGCCGGCAATATCGCGCCTGTTTCAGAGGCGAAAAACTTTGTGGCCGCTGTGACGGCCGAAGAACCTGCGAAACCTGTAGTGCTCGAAATAAAACCAATTGAACCAGTCAAGCCAATAGCGTTGGTTAAGCCTATAGCGTCAGAACAACCAAAAACGTCGATATTGCCTGTTGTTCCTGTGACGCCTGTGCAGCTTGGGGTACCTTCAGAAAGAGCAGAACAGCCTGGAGGTGAAACAGTTTTGCCGGGATTGTCTATTAGCGAAGGCGGGCAGGCAGCAGGAGAAACAGCGTCGAGTTCGGCCAGACAAGCAACAGAACAAGAAGCTGCCGGCATGCAGCAAGTGGCAACGTTCATTGATAGTGTAAACGAGGCAGGAATAGTTGACGTGAATCAGGTTTTGGATGCGCTGTCGAGCGGAACAATTTCTTTAGCCGGAAAAAAACAGATTATTGACAATCCGATTGTGCGGGCGAAAATGGCGGAAATAGATATGAAAAAAGAATGGGACAAGACTAAAGAAGAACGAAAACTGGAAATTGAATATGGCACTGTGAAAATTGTTGAGTCGGGCGCTATGCAAAGAGCAATTGTCGGCACAGCTAAAGTTGTGAGCGCGGTTACTAATATTGATTTATTTGAAGTGGAGAAAAATGTCCAGAAAACAGTTGAATTTGCTGTGAAGGCAACGTTAGTCACGCAAAAAGCCACGATTGACAATCCGATGGCAGAAAAAATAAATGACGTGACTAGGGAAGAGACAATGACTGTAGCCGGAGCCACTTCAATCGCCGCAGTCGCCACGGTCGGCGCAACCGGCGTAACCGGCGCAACAGCTTTGACATATTTACAATTTTTATTCACTTCTCCAATTTTGCTTACTGCCCGCCGGAAAAAATTCGGCTTTGGCGTGGTATATAATTCAGTAACCAAGCAACCTGTTGATCTGGCCACAATTAGAGTGTACAGGTCAGACACAAAAAAATTAGTGGCCACAAAAGTGACTGACCGATATGGGCGTTATCAGTTTATTTTAAATCCCGGCAATTATTATTTAATTGCCAGTCACCAGGATCTTAAATTTCCATGTACGCTCCTGGAAAACAAAAGAACTGACGGAGATTTTCAAAATGTGTACTATGGGTCAGAGTTTGAATTGACAGAGAAGAAAGTGGTGAATCAGCCGATTGCCATGGATCCGGATAGAGCATTGAGAAAAAACAAACATGAAGTCAGGTTGCAATTAACCAGGAAAGCGGTTTTTGTCATGACTCTGTGCGGACCGGTTTTGGCGATTATTTCTTTTGCCATCAATCCACAGCTCTGGGTTGGCGGGGCGGTCGTAGCGCAAATTGTAATGTATGAAATATTCAGGCGGCTGGGATTTGGCGAAAAGCCAAAGAGTTGGGGCTCGGTGAGGGATAGTGAAAATAAGTCCTCTCTAGCCCGTGCAATTATCAGAGTTTTTGATACAAAATTCAACAAGCTATTGGAAACACAAGTCACGGATGGCAAAGGCCGATATGCGTTTTTAGTGGGCAACCAGGAATATTACCTTGCCGCGGCTAAACCTGGATATTTTGAAAAGCGTACCGCTAGGATCAACTTGACCAATGAAAAGTCAGGCTATCTGGTTGAAGATCTGGTTTTGAGGCCGAATCATTTGGGCGCTGAAGTTGCGAGGGCGCAGGAACAAGGCGAGCAATATACTTTGCGGACGGGATTGGGTCGGCAGGAGGAAAAGCAGGTTAATGGCACCCAGAAAGTAGTCAGGCGCGAGGAAGAAAAATTCCAGGGCGATTTGCCGGAAGTCAATTTGGATGATATGCATGAGGATTTTTATGATGTTGATTATTTGGACAAATAAAAAATTTAAAATAAAAAGATGTGGATTATTCCACATTTTTTTTTGTTGCAAAAGGTGATATAATGAATTGGTCAACAAGATGGCTAATCTAAATATGCAGAAGACACCAAAACATCACGCTTTATTCATTGCGGTTAACATAATGATTTTTTTTACTTTGCTTGGCGGTTGGCTAATCTATCATATGGTTGTAGATAATTTTGCCTTTGCAGGATTTTAATATATGTTGGAATCTTTTACTTACAAAAGAATTTTAGCGCTGGTGATACTGGCGTTGATTGCGTGGATTGTTATGGTTTTGTACAGAGTCGGTCGCGAAGGTGTGATAAAAAATATTGATTTTCTTAAATCAAAATGGAAAATAGTTTTATTTTGGTTTGTGGTTGCCGCCCTGGCTGTTGTGGTTTTATATGTGATGAATAAACTCGGACTGCTTAATAAAAATTAACAAGCAGAAAAATTTAAATAACAAAAAAACCGGCTAAAGCCGGTTTTTTTGATGCCGCTGACTACAATTATTTCAAATTATAATCACTGGTAGGAGCAACAGAAGTTTGTGAACTTCTGCTGCCTGATTTGGAGGGGAGTGGCGAGGGCGGGGATGGGATTGAAACTAGCCGATCAGGTTGTGCTGAGCCCTGAAGTAGGCCTTCTCGATCTCTGGGATCGAGGGATCCCGGAAGAACGAGCGAACCTCGTTCAGGTCGTACTCCTGGAAGCTCCGGAAGAACGGCGTTTCGGTCATCCCGATCTGGTCGACTGGGATGTGTCCGTTCCGAGCCGCTGCCTCATCGTCCGATGTGCAGAGTATGCCCATCTCGTTCGACATGAAGCGGCCGTCCGGGCCGCGGAGCGCCGTGCTCCGAACTTCCTTGACAACCCGCTCGTGAGCCTCCACGATCGCATCCATTTCGGTATTGCCATTCCGTCTTGCCATCAGTGCCTCCTCGTTGTTGTTATAGAAAAGAACATAATATAATATCATACTTTTAATTTTTTGTCAAGTTTAGGCAAGAAAACGATTAAATTGGTTGATTATAGAGGCTAAAATTTGGCTTAAAATAACAAAAAAACCCTTGTTCTGGGTTTATTTGCAATTAGCGTTTATCGGTTTATTCGTGTGATTAGGGCATGGTAATGTCACCTTTCACTTCTCATTTTTTTTCTTATCTCGTCCGGCCACCTTTCAGAAGCCTTTTCAGTTTCGGCACTTTCACGCCAATACCTTTTTTTATATTTTTTCGAGCCATATTTGGATAACTTATTAATTAGATGATAACATTGTAATAGAAAAAATATGATTTGGCAAGTCTTATTGTTTTTATCAACAAAAGTTATTGACTTAAAAACAAAAACAGAGTATATTACAAGCACAATTTAATTTGGATCGGTGGTGTAGTTGGTTAACACATCGCCCTGTCACGGCGAAGATCGCGGGTTCGAGTCCCGTCCGGTCCGCCACTCGACTCGCTACGCTCGCTCGTGGCCTTCGGCCAAGGAAAAGGTCGAGTGCTTCGAGCGAACAAAGTGAGCCGAGAGGCATCTAAGTATAAAAGGCATTTAGTTTGTTTTATAAGTTGTAAATCTGGGATTTGTGATAAATCAAAAGAAGCCCCGTTTTAGCGGAGCTTCTTTTGATATAAGAGAAAATATTTACTTGGTTTTCTTTAGCGCGGCTTTTGTAGTTTTTTTTGCCTTTACTGTTTTAATAGCTTTTACTTCTTTTACGGCTTTGGGTTGTTTAGTTGCTTGTAAAGTTTCAATTAGCTTGGCAAATACTGCGGTGTTATTTTCCGCCAGATCAGCCAGCACTTTTCGGTCGAGCTCAATATTATTTATTTTGAGCAGGTGAATGAATTTGCTGTAGCTTAGACCAAAGGCTCTGGTTGCCGCATTTAACTTGATCTGCCATAGCGCGCGCGCAGTTCTTTTTTTGACTCTTCTGTCGCGATAAGCATAGGCGCCGGCTTTTAAAATCGCAACTTTCGCTAGCTTGATTAGTTTTTTACGGCCGTGGCGATAGCCTTTTACAGCTTTTAATATTTTGCGCCTTCTTTTGACGTGGCTTGTTCCTCTTTTGACTCGTGGCATAAAAAATAAAAGTAAAATTTAAATTAGTAAGAATACGGTAGGAATCTTTTGATGTTTCTTTCCAATGATTTGCTCATGGTTTTTGTTCGTCTTTTACTGCGAGTGACTTTACCAGATTCGCGAGAATTAAAATGATCCTGTCCGGCTGTCTTTTTTTGCAGTTTTTTATTCTTGGATATTTTAAATCTTTTGGCGACCGCTTTTTGGGTTTTTAATTTCGGCATAATTAATTGTTTTCTGGAATTAATATAATGAATAATTTATTTCCTTGTTTTGTGGTGTCTTGTTCGATTTGAACGGGGCAGGCTATTTTTGCCTTAAATTCCTTAATTTTTTCTTTTCCCAGATCAATATAGCGCATTTCCCGGCCTTTCAAAATTAATTCTATTTTTATTTTGTGTCCTTTTTCTAAAAATTTTTCTGCTTGCTTTAATCTCGTGTCCATGTCGTGTTCACCAATTTTGAGTGATATTCTAATACTTTTAACGTCCAGAGTTTTGCTTTGCTTTTGTTGTTTTTTAAATTCTTTTTCCCGCTGGTATTTAAAGCTTCCGTAATCCATTATTTTGGCTACCGGCGGAGTGGCATTTGGCGCGACTTCCACCAGGTCAAAGCCTCTTTCTTCGGCCAGCTTGACTGCGTCAATGGTATTCATTTCTCCCAGATGGCTGTTTGTTTCATCAACGACAGATACTCTTGGTGATCTTATTTTGTAATTAAAATAGAAAGGTTTTTCTCGTTTAATCCTTTTTTTAAATTTGTATGATTTTCTCATGGTTTATTTCTCTGTTAATCTTTTGCGCGTAAATGCTATACCTGACGCTGTTTTCAAATATTTTTCAAAAGCTAACGCTCGATATTTATCATTAAAAGCACAATAAAATATTAATTCCCATGGACGATACTTTGCTGTGTGCCGGCATTTACCAGCATTGTGGTCGCTTAAGCGATCGATGATATTTTGTTCAGTGAACCCTTTGTATCGTTGTGTTCTAAATTTATAGCTTCTTAAGATATAAACAAAGTAGGATTCTTGCATACACATTCACTAGACCTATTATAAAGCCCTTCTTCGCTAAGCTTTCTCTATATAAAGTTTCAAAAGTTGTGAGCTACGAAGGGCATTCTTCGCGTTATGCTTCCTAAAGTAATGGCTGCGCCATTCGAAGCTCCGGAGGAGCGAAGAATGGTGGAGATGGCGGGAGTTGAACCCGCGTCCAGAAAATTAATTGAATTGACTCTACAGGTATAGTTTACCTTAATTTTTTAGAACTTTCAACCTAGAAGGCAAACAAAACGGCTGGAGTTCGAGTTCTATAGATTTCTTCAGTTATAAACAAGAACGAATTTATAACCTAACTCGCATAATATAACACCGATTGACGCCATAGCGAGTATGGGCGAGTCGATGGCTGACCGTTTAAATTAAACAGCAGCAAGCGCAAAGGCTGGCATTTCGAAAAACGCTTTGACTTTGCTTACAAGTTTGTTTGCACTTGTGTTTTTGGCAAGTTTCGCGAGTGTTGCCGCCTCGTCCTGCACAAGACAATTTGATTCCCTGTCGAAGCCCTTCATCCCCATGATTGATTAAATCCAAAATACAAAATCCTTAATCTGAAGGAGATTTTAAGTTCAAAGTTCAAAAAATAAAGTGCCCCAAAGATAACATTAGCACCTTGTAATTTTAGATTTTAAATTTCCTTTGAATTTTGTTCTTTGGGTTTTGAATTTTTATCACTGGTATTTCAAGGTTCGTCTGATTTCCTTGTCAACATCCTTTTGCTTTTTTTGTTCTTTTTTCTCGTAGAGCTTTTTTCCCTTAGCTAAGCCAAATTCCAGCTTAACGAGATTGCGCTTAGTGTACACCCTGAGTGGCACAATTGTCAAGCCCCTTTGCTCTAATTTTCCGATAAGGGATTTAAGTTCACTTTTCTTAATCAAAAGTTTTCTTGGCCGTTCCGGATCATAATCAGGCAGAGAGCCGGTCGGTTTGTATTTGGAAACATGGGCTTTGATCAGATAAAGTTCCGGCATTGGGTCGCGTATTATGGTGATATAGGCGCCTTTTAGGTTCATTTGACCGAGCTTGATTGATTTTGCTTCATAGCCTTTCAACACCAACCCCGCCTCGAATTTTTCCAGGATCTCATAACTGAATAGCGCGTGTTTGTTGATTATTGCCTGCATGAAATTATTATATTCATCAGAGAGAGAAAAGTAAATAGCTGGTGGCTAAAATTCTTGTTAATGGAATACTTTTATTGTATAATGTTAGCAGTAGAAATTAATAAGTATAATTAAAAATATGGAAACAAAACGTCAGGTCTTTGATTTATCAATCATGACCATTATTAAATTTTTTTTGGTGGTAATTTTTTTGTTTTTTTTATATTTAATCAAGGAAATTCTAGCCATCATTTTTGTGGCTTTAATTTTTTCTTCAGCAGTTGATCCATGGGTTGATTCCATGGAAAGGATAAAATTTCCCCGCTGGTTGTCGATTTTATTTATTTACATTGGTCTTGGCGTTATTCTTTTCCTCGTCGTGTACCTACTGATTCCGCCGATTGTCCAGCAGACCGGACAATTGGCAAATAATTTCCCCGGATATTTTCAAAAGATAGGGCTGGCTTTCGAAGGTGTAAGAAATTTTTCCGTTGAACATGGCGTGATGGGAGAGCTTGACAAGAGCATCAATGCGCTCCGAGATAATATTTCAGGCGCGCTCGGATCAGTTTTTGCTACTGTTGCTGGCGTGTTTGGTGGTATTGTTTCGTTTTTCGTTGTTTTGGTTATTACTTTTTATATGATTGTGGAAGAAAACGCCATGAAAAGGACGATTACTTTTATTTTGCCGGACAAATATCAGCCATTCACACTTCAGCTTATAAATAAAGTACAAAGAAAAATAGGGGACTGGTTAAAGGGCCAATTGGTTTTGTCATTGATTGTCGGACTGATGGTTTACATCGGGCTTTTGATTCTGGGGGTGAATTATGCTTTGATTTTGGCCTTGATGGCTGCCATTGGTGAATTTATTCCTTACCTCGGGCCGGTGATTGCCGCCGTGCCAGCGATTTTTCTGGCCTTTGCCCAGTCGCCGCTCAAAGCGTTATTTGTTTTGATTTTATATCTTATTATTCAACAAGTGGAAAATAATATTTTGGTGCCAAAGGTAATGCAGCGCGCCGTTGGGTTAAATCCGATTATCAGTATTATCGCTCTGCTTATCGGCGCCAAGGTGGCTGGCATTGTCGGCGTGGTTCTCGCTATTCCTGTGGCGACTGCCATTAGCGTGATTGTCAAAGAGCTCTGGCAGGTCAAGGAACAGGCTGAGGAAATCGCAGACCATACATAGTTGACTTATGATCAAACAAGCAAGCAATCTTTGGCGGATTGCAAATTTAGTTTTGCTGGTAGTGCTTTTTCTGATTATTGTTATTGCTTATTTTTTTATTTATCAGAAGTATTCAGCAAAACCGGATATAGTCGCCGTGTCTAGTGAGCCTTCATCCTTGACAGCCGAGAGTTTGTCTGATAAGCACTCATTGACGTTGCAGGCTGATGTGAAAAGATTTTTGGACGTGTATTTTAGCCAGGAATTTTCCAGTTCAGAGCAAAAAGCGGATTTCATCCAGAAAGAGTATGTCAGATTTCTGGATTATTCAGCGTCAAACGAAGCGGACCAGGAGTTGATCATTAAATTTATCAGTTATTTAAATAAAATCGTGAGTCAGGTGAATGCCGGACAAACTGATTTTTCTGAGATAAATAATCAGCTGATGGTGTTTTATAATAGCATTTGATAAATGTTTGTTTTACGACGATTAATTTTATTGCTTCTTCCGGTGATTTGGTTCGCCGGTCTGGCCATGATAAAAAGCGATCACAGATATCTTTGGTTGGTGGTGGCTGTTTTTTTTGTTTATTTGTTGCTCGCGGTTTGGCAGACCTGCAAGGGACAGATTAATAAGGCTTTTTTTCATTTTTTAATTCTACCAATTTTATTTGGCGCCGCCAGTTTTATATTTGTTCTTTTTTTGGTGTCGCCCCTGGCTTTTTACGGAGTGTCGGCGCTTAGCGCGCTAGTGCTTTATTTTTTGTTGAAGCAGTATTTTATTTATTTCAATTTTCCTTTCAAATACCAGCCGTATTCATTGGAGAGTCTGACGTTTTATATTTGCCTGCTTTTATTTTATTTTTTGTTTTCCTCAAGTTTTGCCGGACTCATATTATTGAAATTGAATATTTTTTTTATTGTCGCGGCTTTTTGTCCTATGGCCGGGTTGGTTATATATCAGTTTTTTTGGATACACAAGCTAAGCATCAAACAAAGCTGGATTTTTGTCTTGGTTCTGCCGCTGGTTTTGCTTGAGCTTTTTGTGGCGGTGTCTTATTTGCCAACAAATTATTATGTCAACGGATTTTTCTTGACGATCGCCTGTTATTTGATGCTCGGTTTATCACGAGCCAGTTTAAATAAAACATTAAATAAAAATCAATTGATTTCATATCTGGTCGTTGCCTCTGTTTTGTCTCTGGCGACGTTTTTGTCAGCGCAATGGAATTGAGAAAAACACGAATAACTAGGGAAAATGCGAATGACACGAATCTGAAAACGTGAGAGGCGAGGTGTGAAATTTAAATATAACTTCCCACTTCTCAACTTTTAACTTTTTGCGCCATAGGCGCATCCGCCGTTGGCGGAAACTTTTAACTTTTAACTTCTCTCCCTTCAATATGCAAAATATCAGGAAAAGTTTTATCGCGCTTGTTGTTATTGTGGTGGCGCTCGGTTTCGCGGGCGGCGTGGTCGGTGAATTGTGGGTCAATAGTTTTCTTTTGCCGGATCCGTATTTGAGTTTTAAAAGTTATTCTGATTTGTCTTACAAAATTGATGAATTGATCCAGGGACAGGTGCAAAAAAATGAGGTGGCTGATTTGGACGTTGGCGTTAATAAAGCAATTCAAAAAGCGAGACCGACTATTGCCAGCGTATATCGTTTTCGTAATTTTTCCAAAAACGCCATTGCCAGTCTTTTGCCCGGCGATTTATTGGGGCAGGCTGTTATAATTACCAATAACGGCTGGCTTGTTACCAGCAGTCAATTGGCGGTCAGTCAGGCGGATGTTTATTATGTTGTTACCAATGATCAAAAAGTTTATCAGACAAAAAAAATAATAATTGATAATGAAATCGGCGTAGCTTTTTTGAAAATCGAAGCGAATAATCTGCCGGTAATGGAATTTAAATTGCGCCAGGACACAGTAGACGGACAAGCAGTGTTTTTGTTCGGACCGGCCGGCGAGATTTTTAGCACAAGTATTAACAATAAATATTACTCTGAATTGAATACTCAAAATGATTATATTCACAGTAGTGAGGAATTTTACAAATATATAATGCTCCAGGAGAAATCGGACAAGCAGTATGAGGGCAGTCCGGCGATCGGGTTGGATGGGAAAATGATTGGCTTGGTCGGTCATGAGGCCGGCTTGATTTTACCAATAAATCATCTGACTGATCTGATGAAAGCTTCAGTGCAGGGAGAGACCTGGAAGAGACCGTATCTTGGCGTTCAGTTTTATGATCTCAGTGAAATAATTAACCCGGAAATTGTCGAGACAAAAGGCGCAGAGATCAAAGCTGTAAAATCCGACAGCCCGGCCAAGGGATTGCTTCTGGCGCAGGACATTATTTTAAAAGTTGAAAGCGAGGAACTTAGCGCCACTAAAAATTTAACAGAACTTATCAGTCAGTATCAGCAGGGTGAAACAATAAAACTGTCGGTTAAGCGAAATGATCAGGAGCAGGAAATTAGCGTCAAATTAGCTGGAAAAGAATAGGGTGTCGGATCTTTTAAATCAAATTTTTAGGGGCTATTAAAAGGTATAAACATTTCATTCTACGGGGTCTGGGGCGGAGTTCGCCATGGCTAGATTCTGGAAGAATAATAGTACCACGCCCCGCCTATGGCGGGGGAGCTCCAGCCGTGCTCTGCCAGATCGGAGTCTTGGCTACGCGACGGCGAGCACTTTTTGGTTACTTTTGGCGTCAAAAAGTAACACATCTAGAAAATCTAATTTACGTGGTATTTTTATTCATTTAAAATATTAGTTGTATGTTGGTTTTGACAAAGTAATCGGATTGTGCTATACTTTATTTGATTTAATATTTAAATAAAATTATGGAAAATATCAGACCAATTGGTTATGGTGAAATAGTTCAGCGCGACTGGCGCAAAGTAGCCTTTGTTGTTTTAGTTTTAGTTTTATTGGCCATCGTCCTGACTTTGGTTCAGCCGTTTTTGTATCGGGCAACGGTCAGTATTTTTGTGGTCCAAAAGTCCAGCTTTAGCATTGACGCGTATAGCGCTTCCAAATCAGAAGAGCGCATTGCCGACAAGCTGGGACAAGTTGTTTTGTCCAGTTCATTTTTGGATAAAGTGCTTTATTCCGGCTTTGATATTGATGAAAATTATTTTCCGGCAGACGAATACAAACGCCGGCAAAAGTGGAGCAAGGTTGTTAATACTGATGTTCCGGCCGGACTAAGTAAACTGGATATTGACATTTATCACCAGGATCCGCAGCAGGCTCTGCAAATTGCCAATGCTGTTTCATATACTCTGACAGAGCAAAAAAGAGAATTTATCGGCATTGATGATATTGATTTGAAGATTTTGGATTCACCCTTGGTCTCCAAGTATCCAGTAAAACCAAATGTGGTTTTGAATTTACTCTTGGGATTGGTTTTGGGTTTTGTCGTTGGTATCGCCTATGTAATTATTTCCTATGATCCGGAAAAGGACAAGCTGTTTGGCGCGCCCAATGTTGCGTCAGAACCGCATTTAATCAGTTATAATAATATCCCTGCCGACGAAAGCGTGGAGCAGGATATTATAAGTGAAGATAGCCTGCCGGAGATTAAAGATTTGGAAGAAGTTGAAGAGCTGGAAGAAGTGGAAGAAGACCCGGACAAACCGGCTGAAGTTGAACAAAGCATTGACAATGAAGATAGTATTTCTTTGCCTAATATAAGCGAAAAACTTGATTCTGATGAAGCTGAAACTGAGTATGCTTCAGATGATGCGGGTGATGGCGATGAGCTCGTTCCGCCGGCAATTCCGGGCGATCAAGATGATGATTTTGACAATGATAATAAAAAGCAATTGCCTGATTTTGAAGACGAAGATAAATTTGTCGGTATGCAATAAAGCCGTCTTGTGTAGGCGGGATTTCCGAATCCCGCCGTCAAGCTGATAATTAATAAAAAACCCCCATTTGGGGTTTTTTTGGTAATTATAAACAAAAGGTAACCCTCATAATTCATACTTCATAATTCATAACGCGTATCGCACAATTCATTCTTCATACTTCAAATCAGCGCCCTTGACAATTTTTTCAGGGTATGCTATAATGCAATGTCATGTAAATTGGAAAATCGTGTCATGACAAACCATGTCTGTTTGTATTCTTTGTCCGCAATATTAATAGGCATGGTTACTGTTCCTTGAAGAGGTGTTTTTAATGAAGATCACGATAACGATCAACACAACGGAGGACAAGATGAAGAAGAGATGCGCATTCTGCATGACCCCGCTGGACGAGGCAAAGGTGTGTCCGAAGTGCGGCAAGGACGTCGTGCTCGCGGACACGGAGACCACCATCGTAGTGCCGAAGCCCGAAGACGAGCCGAAGCCCGAAGACGAGCTGAAGCCCGAAGACGAGCCGAAGCCCGAGGACGAGCCGAAGACCGAGGACGAGCCGAAGCCCGAAGACGAGCCGAAGACCGAGGACGATCTGGACGATCCCTTCTTCCGGGACGGGAAGCAGGCCGACGAGCTGGCCGAGCGCGAGCGCAAGATCGCAGTGGCCAAGGAAGCGGCCGACAAGCGGGCCGCCGAGCTCGCCAAGGCAGAGGCCGACGCCGCCGCCCGCCAGCGCAAGCTGGACGAGAAGGATGGCAAGCTGGCCGAGACCGAGGAGAACCTGAAGAAGGGGATTCTCGACATCCCCGGCTGGGTGCCGCTGGTCGGTGCTGGCATGGCCATCCTGGCCATCGTCATCGCGCTGGTCGTGGGCTAGGGACGCTGTCCCCGGCATCATCTGAACAGAGGGTTGAGTCTCCACCGAGATTCAACCCTCACTTTTTTATTTTATTGAGTAATTTTATTGTTTTTTTGCACACTTTAGCCCTCATGCTTTATTTATAATTAATAATGCGTATCGCGTATCGCGCAATTCATAATTCATTATTCATAATTCTAATCAAACCCACTTGACAAGTTTTTTATAGTGTGCTATAATACCCTGTTATGTAAATTGATAAATTGCGTTTTGAAAAAGTCCTGTTTTGGCGCGGAAATAATTGCGCGTCTAGATGGTGCTTTTTTGACAAAGTGAAAACCAAAAACAAACAAGGGAGGAGAAGATCATGAGACCGAGGAATGTAGTGCTGACTTTCGTGGCAGTGTTCGTGGCCTTGGCCGCCATCTTTGTCGGCTTGTACAAGGCAGATTCGGGGTCCAAGGATCGTGACGAGAAGATCGTCGCATCCATCCCCGACAAGGTGGCGGAAGTCCTGAAGGATCCGGCGGTTGCCGGAAATCTCAAGGGTGAGAACGGCAAGAACGGCATCGACGGCAAGAACGGAGTCGACGGCAAGAACGGAGTCGACGGCAAGAACGGCATCGACGGCGAGGACGGAGTCGACGGCAAGAACGGCATCGACGGCAAGGACGGAGTCGACGGCAAGGACGGGGTTTGCCCCACGCCTGCGGTCGAGGAAAAGCCAGCCGAGCCAGTCGTCGAAGAGAAGAAGCCGGCGAAGAAGGAGAAGAAGCCGGCGAAGAAGGCCAAGAAGAAGCCCGCCAAGAAGGTCAAGAAGATCGTCGACGAGACGCCGAAGGTTACCCTTAACCAGTCCGTTCATGTCGAAGTGAACGGGGAGGTCCAGGGGGCCGGCGGAGCCAGCGACGGTGGCGATGAGGATGGCGGTACCCGTACCCTGCCTTCGAACATCACAAACAACGGCGGGAGCGTGATCTACGCGCCCGTCAACATCGAGGTTGGCAACTAGCCGGCCTCAGTCAAGAACAGGGTGGAGCAACGCACCGTTGCTCCACCTCCTACCAGAGATTTTCAGACATGAAAGTTTCTGGTGGGAAAGAGGCAACTTTTGAAAACAAAACCAAGGAGGATCAAGATGAAGAATCTCATGTGTCTTTTCTCGATGCTGTTCGTGTTTGCCATGAGCTTTACGGCCATGGCGCAGGAAGCCGTCGCGCCCGAGGAGGGAGTGACGGTCAACGAGGCTCCCGCGCCCGACGATCAGACCGAGGCTGTGTCCGACGAGGTCGCGGTGCCCGAGCAGGCTGTCCAGCCGATCGTGGTGGAGAAGGGTGCAGTTCTGGTGGAAGCCCCAGTGACCGTTCGCGTGAACGTGCCAGATCAGCCGGCGCCGATCGTAAACGTGAATGTCCCTCGGGGATTGGCGCCCGTGGTGAACTTCACCGCCCCGCCGCCTCCAGTCGAGGAGAAGGGATGGTGCGCGAGTCACCCTGTGGGGTGCGCGTTCCTGGTCATCGGCGTGACTGGCGCGGCAACGGCCGGCGGTTTCATCATCGCCGATCAGGCCGGCGCCTTCGACCGATCCAATTCGGTAAACTTCCGTTAGCGCGGAGGTTTCCGACAACAACAACAAGAGGGGGTAGAGCACGACTGTTCTACTCCCCCTCATCCGAGTGTTTTATTCAGTATTATCAGTATCAGAAGTCACGATGTGAAACGAGTTTAACTCGTTTGCATACTGGTGGAAATCGATGAAAATCAATTTCTGTAAGAAACGATACATGTAAAACATTCAGATGAGGCAAAGGTGTTTTTTGACAAGGACAACAATTACTTTTCCAAGGAGGAGAGTCATGAAGAAGCTTCTGGCAGTGATGAGTCTGTGTGCAATGGTGCTGTTCCTGGCCGCAAGTTGCGGCGACGAGAGCACGGTCATCGAGGGTTCCGTGCCTGTCACAGTGGAAGGCCCGGTGAACGTGCTGGACATCGGTACGTGCACCAACAACATCCAGTGCGTCATCGATGAAGTCTGCGAGGAAGTCGACGACTTCGAGAGCTCGCAGGGAAAGACCGTTCCGGTGAGCATGTGTATCTTCGGATGCACGGCGGAGCTCAAGACCGAGGTCACCACCAATGACGATGGAACCAGTGTCACGGTCATCTCGAAGGTCGAGGGATCCGATACGTGTCAGCGGGACGGGAACACTGCTCTCACCTGCGACATGAAGAAGGCCAGCAAGACCTTCCGCCAGTGCATCGCGAATGACGTGGTGCAGCCGACGGAGCCTGTGGTGGTGGATCCGGTGGTGGAGCCGGAGGAGCCTGTGGAGGAGCCTATGGTGGATCTGGTCGAATGCTGTTACGACAATGTGCAGCCCGATCAGAACGGAGTGTTCGCATGGTCCGTCAGTACCGAGGTGAACCCCGAAGGATGGCTCCATGCGGTTGATCTCAAAATCAATTCGCAGAGTGGATGCTTCTCTTTCAAGGCGTACGCGGTGCAGGAGAACATGCGGGTGGACCTCACCAATGGGTTCTATCCGGAAGTCACGACGGATCTGCCGGATGATTTCTGGGCGACCTTCTGGGTGGCCGAGAATAACAAGCCCCGGGTCTGCCGCGTCAACGGTGTTGAGGTTCCCGTCGGGGATTTCAGCGCAGGCTGGCTCGTCGACTACGAGTGGTAAGGAAACACGGTTTTTTGACAATCTGACGATGACCTAGTCACCTGAGGTCAAGCCCTGCATAGCAGGGAAGTGGTGAGTCAACAGGAAGAGCAAATCCTGAGAGAGAGCGAAGTTCAGCGTAACTAAGCTCTCTTTTTTTTGGAAAAAACTTGAAGCAGTATCAGTAATGCTACAAAAAGATCATGTAACTTACGGTTTTTCAGGTCTTGACAGGATTGAAAAAGCATGCTATAATTAAATGTTAATTTAGTGCTAATTTTCAATCTCATAATAGAGTAAATTAAGTTGATTTTTAGTAAAGTTGTAATTTTTTCTATTGTGAGGCTGAAAGTTATTTGACAACAAAACCCTTAAGGAGGGAGAAATGAAGAATTATTTGGTCTTGTTCGTTCTTTGTGTGTTTTGTGCTTCCGCCTGCAACGAAGAGGCGGCCGACGACTACGCCGGCGATGCGCAGGCGCAAACCTCGTCGGACGAAGAATCCGGTGAGCAGTGCGAGACCAATGCCGACTGCTTGCAGTTCGGCATGAAGTTCTGTGTCAGCGGAACGTGTCTTGGTGCGGCTGATCCTGACGCGGTTTACCGCGGCAGTGATGAGTCGTCCGAGCCGGTTGCGGACGTGGTTTCGGCAGACGATTCAACGGAGGCCGTCGAAACAAATGCGCCGGCAGAAGAAGCTGAAGCGTCAGAGTGCGAAGCGGACGTTGACTGCGATGACAGCAACATTTGCACTTCGGATTTCTGCGCGAACAGTCGGTGCTTTCACAAGCAGGCGAGCGACGGCATTGTCTGCGGAACAGGAAGTTTCTGTATCGCCGGCGATTGCGTGAACTGCGACGATAGCAATCAGTGCACTTCAGACTCAATCTATGCAAATGGTGTTTGCGCGCATGCGCAGATTCCCGGATGCTGCCAGTCTGACGCTGATTGTGACGTGGGCGGCGGTTGCGGTTGTAACGTCAATTACTGGGAGTGCTCTGGCACGACCGGCGATTGCGTGAGCAACAAATGTGAAACAACGTCGAGCAAGAAGTATTGCCAGTTCGGCTGTGGCGAGAGCGGTTGCAATGAATGTGCCGCTGATAGCGACTGTGGCATGGGCGGCGGTTGCGACTGCAATGGTAACTATTGGGAGTGCTCCGGCACGACCGGTAATTGCGTTGACGGAAAATGCGAAGCAACTTTTAACGAGGAGTACTGCCAGTTCGGTTGCGGCGAGAGCGGTTGTGTTCACCAACCCGAGTGTCAGACTGATTGGGATTGCAAGGATTTCAATGCTTGCACCGATGATGTTTGTTCTGTCGATGGTGAGTGTAGCAACCCTGTGATACCGGGGGCTATTGGTGTGCCATGTGGTGAAAGTCACGTGTGCCAAGCCGATGGCCAGTGTCAGCAGGTTCAATGTATCGCGAACGCTCAATGCGATGATGGTGATTCGTGTACCGTTGATAGTTGCAGTAGTAATCATTGCTACTACACAGCGAAGTTTTGCGAGTTCGGCTGTGTCAATGGCGCCTGCAATCCTGCGCCGGAGTGCATTGACGATTCCGACTGCATGGATGAAGATTCTAGTTGCGCGTGCCAAGGCAACTATCTGGTCTGTGTGAGCAACAGCGGCCAGTGTGTTGCCGGCGAGTGCAACAAGGATCAGGAAAACGTGTACTGCGTTTTCGGTTGTTCGGCTGGCGAATGCAGTCCACCCGACTGCGGGTCGAACGAAGAGTGCGACGACGGTAGTCTGTGCACAATTGATTCGTGCGTGGCAGGCGCGTGTCAGTACAATGAAATAACCAACTGTGTTGCCTGCGATGGAGACAGTGATTGCGACTTGGATTCGCAGTGTTTCGCCGGCAACAACGTACTGTTGGCCTACACAGGCAAGTGTTTGGCCGGGACATGCGAGAAGCAGGAAACTCTCTGCAACCTCGGCTGTGTGCCGTGGAGCGACGAGTCGCAGTATTGCGCTGAATGCGTTTCGGACAGCGACTGCTCGTTCGGTCAGTACTGCACCGACAACAAGCTGTGCGGCTGGACTGGCGACTTGCAGTGCAAGTTCCATTGTCCTGCAGGCAAACAGTTTGCTGTTGTCTGGTATGGCGACAACGTGGAACAATTGGTTGAGTGCGACAGCGAAGTTTGGGACTTTCCCCAGCCACTGTTCTGTTCGTGGGGAGAGTGCCACCCCGTGTTCAAGTTCAATCTCTGGGACGGCGGAGCTGACGGGGGGCAAGGAAATCTTGCTCAGTTGGAATGTAATGCTGGACCGGACGAACTGATCCTGACCCATCTGGGGCAGGGTCTGATGAAGGTTACATTGAAAAACGTTTACTGCATTACAGACAACTGTCCGCAGTAACCCAACCGAGCCGTACGCTACCATGTAGTGTGCGGCTCTTTTTTTTCTGAAATGCGAGATTTGTTTAATAATAATATTTGCTGATTTGTGTGTAAAATTGCATAATAAAACCTGTCTATTGTCTGCTATTGACAAATTTATTGAAACTTGATACTATACTTTGTTAAATTAGATGAATTTTAAGGGTTCAAAATAGCGATAAATTAGACAAATGTTGCGCATTATGCGCTACGTGATTTTTCGACATGTTTTGAGCCTTGAAAAGGGTTTTTGGTCATTAACAACCAGAGGAAATTCAAAGGAGGAGATTCAATGAAGAACACGAAAGGTAATATTTGTGGTTTTTGGATTGAAGGTCACGAAACTCAAACAAAGGGAGGTACTGTCATGAACAAGTTCACTCTGCTTCTGGTCGCGGCCGTCATGTTGGCGGCATTCACTGCTTGTTCCGGCGACGGGGCGGGCGAGGCGTCGTCTTGCGACGACAAGTGCAAGGATTACGAAACCTGCGTGGACAGCAAGTGCAAGGTGGCTTGCTCGGACACGGCAGACTGCTTCGACCATTTCACCAGCGGTCGGATCTGCAAGGACGGCTACTGTGAAATCCCGAGCAGTGAAGTGGAAGGCATTCCCGGTGACGGGACGCCGACCTGTACCGCGGCAACTGAAGTTTGCGACGGCGTCGACAATGACTGCGATGGTGAAGTGGACGAAGGCGTGAAGAATGCCTGCGGCAAGTGTGGCGAAGTTCCGAAGGAAGTGTGCGACGGTGCGGATAACGACTGCGACGGCGCGACGGATGAAGGTGTCCTGAACGCTTGCGGCAAGTGCGGAAATACTCCGCTCGAAGCTTGCAACGGACTGGACGACGATTGCGATGGAATCATCCCGGCTACCGAAGCGGATGACGACGCTGACGGTTGGCGCGTGTGTGAAGGAGATTGCAATGATCTCGCGCCCGCGTATCACCCGAAGGCTGAGGAAATCTGCGACGGTATTGACAATGACTGTGACGGACTTGTACCCGCGAACGAAGCGGACGAGGACGGCGACGGTTGGCGTGTGTGCGCCAATGATTGCGATGACGCCAATGCTGAAGCGCGTCCCGGCTTGCCGGAGAAGTGCAATGGCATTGACGACAACTGCGATGGCGCGATTGACGAAGGATTCTTTGTCGGCGCTCCGTGCCTTGGCTCGGGCGCGTGCGGCGAGGGCCTTCTCGAGTGTTTCGATGAAACCACGGCCGACTGTTCCACCATGCCTGGTGGCAGTGAAGACCAGTCTGTCATGGAGCTCTGCTCCGACAATCTGGACAATGACTGCGACGGGTCGGTGGACGAAGGCTGTGAGTGCGACGAGGGAGACCTCAAGATTTGCGGTTCTTCCGACGTCGGCATCTGCCAGTTCGGTCTTCAGGAGTGCCAGGTTAATGGTACCTGGGGATTGTGTGTCGGGTCTGTTGAGCCTTTTGCGGAAATGTGCAACTGGCTTGACGACGACTGCGACGGCGTAGTGCCGTCGGATGAGCTGGATGAGGATGGAGATGGCTGGATGGCTTGCGCAGGTGACTGCGACGATGCTGTGGCCACGACCTATCCGTGGGCGCCGGAGCTTTGCGACGGCGTGGACAATGACTGCGACGGCTTGATCGACGAAGACTTTTTTGTCGGTGTGCCGTGTCAGGGACTTGGAAATTGCGGAGCAGGCGTGTACGAGTGCAAGGGCAATGCCTATGTGTGCTCGACCATGCCCGGCGCCGGTAACGACCAGTCTCTGCCGGAAGTTTGTTCGGACAATATCGACAACAATTGCGATGGCAGTGTTGACGAGGGTTGTCTGTGCGATGAGAATGATTTGCAATTCTGTGGCACCACCGATGAAGGCGTGTGCCAGATCGGACTGCAGGTCTGTCTGGATAACGGGACCTGGGACGTTTGCGAAGGCAGTGTTGAACCGGTTCCCGAAGCCTGCAACGGATTGGACGATGACTGCGACGGACTTGTGCCGGATGCGGAAGTTGACCAGGACGGAGACGGAATGTCCGCTTGCGCGGGCGATTGCGATGAAACCTCGGCTACGACCTATGAAGGTGCGGCTGAGATGTGCAATGGCGTGGATGACGATTGCGACGGCAAGGTGGATGAGGCTTTTTTCATCAATGTGCCGTGCTTGTCGCTCGGTGTTTGCGGCAAGGGAGTGTACGAATGCAGCGGGCTTGACAGCTACGCGTGTTCAACCTCTCCCGGCGCCAGCAATGACCAGTCTTCGCCGGAGATTTGTTCGGACAACATGGATAACGACTGCGACGGTTCAGTCGACGAAGATTGCGAATGCGATTTCGGCGACCAGAAGGTCTGCGGTGTTTCCAATGTTGGCATTTGCAAGACCGGCATTCAGGACTGCAAGCTTGATGGGACGTGGGGATCGTGCGTTGGCAATGTTGACCCACTGCCTGTCGAGCTGTGTAACGGACTGGATGACGATTGCAACAGCCTGATTGCGGTTACGGAGCTGGATCTGGATAAGGACGGATTCCGTGGCTGTGAGAATGACTGTAATGAAGCCAATGCGTTGATCAATCCAGCAATGGAAGATCTGTGCAACGGGCTGGACGATAACTGCGACGGAGCGGTGGACGAAGGCTACTTCGTCGGCGCGCCGTGCGTGGGACTCGGTACCTGTGGTGCTGGAACGCTGGAATGCAAGGCAGATGGAACAGGCGCAATGTGCTCGACCGCCCCCGGTGGAAGCGAGGATGCGTCTGAACTGGAAGCCTGCGGCGACAATGCGGACAATGACTGCGACGGTTCGGTTGACGAAGGTTGCGAATGCGATCCCGGCGACATGAAGGTCTGCGGTTCATCCGAAGTCGGCGAATGCCAGAAGGGCATGCAGACCTGTGATAACAACGGAGTTTGGGGAGACTGCCTCGGGGCAGTTGAGCCGAGCGACGAGATTTGCGACGGAGCAGACAATGACTGCGACGGTGGGACAGACGAGGGTCTGCTCAATGCCTGCGGTCAGTGCGGCGATGCGCCGGTTGAAGTCTGCGATGGCGTGGATAATGACTGTGACGGCCAGGTGGATGAGCTGTTCGTCAATCTGGGCAAGCCATGCCAGGTTGGAGTCGGCGAATGCCTGACCAGCGGAGTGTATGTTTGTTCGGAGGGCGGCCTGGAAATCTGCGGGGCAGAGCCTGGACAGCCGATGGATGAGCTGTGTAACGGGCTGGATGATGACTGCGACGGAGCGGTGGATGAAGGTTACTTCGTCGGCGCGCCGTGCGTGGGACTCGGCACCTGTGGTGCCGGAACGTTGGAATGCTTGGCTGATGGTACTGGAACGCTGTGTACAACCGCCCCTGGCGGAAGTGAGGATGCGTCAGTGCTGGAAGCTTGCGGTGACAACGCGGACAATGACTGCGACGGTTCGGTTGACGAAGGTTGCGAATGCGACCCCGGCGACATGAAGGTCTGCGGTTCATCCGAAGTCGGCGTGTGCCAGATGGGCATGCAGATCTGCGGAAATGACGGTAAGTGGCAAGACTGTGTGGGTTCGATCGAACCTTCACCTGAAGCGTGCAATGGACTGGATGACGACTGCAACGGTGCGGTTGGAGCCGGAGAAGTTGACGCGGACGGTGACGGTGAGATGATCTGCGCGGGCGATTGCGATGATGGCGATTCGGGTGTGAACACCGGCGCTGATGAGCTGTGCAATGACGTGGATGACGACTGTGACGGAGATGTTGACGAAGGCTACTTTGTCGGCATTCCTTGCCTTGGCAAGGGTGAGTGCGGAGTCGGAATTTACGAGTGCGCCAGCGAATTTGGCTACCAGTGCTCTTCGATGCCCGGAGCCAGTGATGATCAATCTGCGCCTGAAGCGTGCGGCGACAATATGGACAACAACTGCGATGGTTCGGTTGACGAGGGTTGCGAATGTGACCCTGGCGACCTGGCGGTTTGCGGTTCGTCCGAAGTCGGCGTGTGCCAGAAGGGTATGCAGACCTGCGACGTCAATGGCGCGTGGGGAGCGTGTGTGGGTTCAGTTGAGCCTTCGCCTGAAGCGTGCAATGGACTGGATGACGACTGCAACGGTGCGGTTGGAGCCGGAGAAGTTGACGCGGACGGTGACGGTGAGATGATCTGCGCGGGCGATTGCAACGACCTGAGCGCGGCGGTCAATACCGGAGCAGATGAACTGTGCAACGGTGTGGACGACGACTGCGATGGGGCAGTGGATGAGGGCTTTTTCGTGGACGCTCCTTGCGTGGGCAAGGGCGAATGCGGAATTGGAGCCCTTGAATGTAATCAAGCCGAAACAGCCACAGTCTGCTCGACGGCGCCAGGCGGATCGGAAGATCAGTCGAGTGCAGAACAGTGCGACTGGAAGGACAATGACTGCGACGGTTTGGTGGACGAGGTGTGCGTGTGCGTGCTTGAGACTGTTCAGGTGTGCGGAACCACGGACATCGGCGCCTGTGAGTACGGTCTCTCGACCTGCGAAAATGACGGACAGTGGGGCGCATGCGTAGGCAATGTTGAGCCCAAGGCAGAAGAGTGTAATGGGCTTGACGATGACTGCAACGGCCAGCTTCCGCCGACCGAAGTGGACGCGGATGCAGACGGGTATCTCGTTTGCGAAGGTGACTGCAATGATATCGACGGGAATATCAATCCCGGCGAGAATGAGATTTGCAACGGAGTCGACGACGACTGCGACGGCCAGGAGGATGAGGGTTGCGAGACCATCACCTGCCAGCTCTGTTGCGGTTATCCGTATGGTCATCCGGTGGTCTGGTGGGGAGGAATCCCTGTCAACCTGTGGAGTGGCGAGAGCTATTGCGGGCTTTGGACCGGCACTGTTCAGCAGATCTGTCTGCGGGGTAGCTATCCGGTGCAGGGCTATGAAAATGACGGCTGGGTCGACTTTAACTGCCAGAACGGCAATGACTGGGGAGGCTGGCAAGCTTCAAACGTCATCTGGTGTGTGAACCAGGACGGCGAAGATGTCACCTATGAAGTCAAAATCGGACAGGTGGATCCGGGTGTGCCCGAGCCCGAGGGCGAGATTATTCTCATTGACGAGCTTTGCGCTCCCTAGCGGGCGCGAAGCATAGTTAGAACATGGCGGAAGTCACATAGTTGACTTCCGCCCTTTTATTTGTAAGAGAAGTCGTTCGTAATATTTCTGGCGGCTCCATTGTTTTTCCATGAACAAAGTGAAAGGCGGACTGTGGAGTCGCCGTTTGCAGCACACTGAAAAAGTCTGCTTCTACCATTTCTCCAACATCTTTTTTTCATTTTTCTTGAAAATATGGTATGATTTATTCGTAGTCTAATGGGAACTGCAAGTTTTGAAATATGAAAAAAAACAATAAAATAAAAATGCCGGTTGACGCAGTGGCCGCAGTTACATATCGCTGTAATTCGCGCTGCATTATGTGTAATATTTGGCAGATCAAAGATTTTCCGGAAATACCGGCGGAAGATTATTTAAAGCTACCGGATTCATTAAAAAATATAAATATTAGCGGCGGGGAGCCATTTTTGCGCAATGATCTACTCGAGATTGTAAAAAATATTAAAAAAGCCTGTCCAAAGGCGGATATTAATATTTCCACTAATGGATTTTTGGTGGATGTAATCAAGCGTTTACTGCCGGAAATAAAAAAAGCATTTCCCAAAATTGCCATCTCTGTTTCTGTTGACGGTATCGGCCAGATGCATGAACGCGTGCGCAGGGTGCCGGGCGCCTGGCCAAAAGTTGTGGAAACTATTCGTTTTTGTCGCGATGAACTGGGCATTAAAAACATAAAACTGGCTTTCACTTTGAATAGTGAAAATTTTTCCCAGTTAAGCCAGGCTTATGACTGGAGCCAGCGACTAGGGACGCAGTTTACCATGGCAGTGGCTCATTCATCGGAAATATATTTTGGTAAAAAAAATACGATTGACGTTGATCCTGGATTTATTGAAAAGGAGTTTCAATACATCATAAAAAAATTATTAAAGTCGCTCCGGCCAAAAGATTGGGTCAGATCATATTTTGTTAATGGACTTAAACGATTAGCGCGTGGTGAAGGGAGGCCGCTCGAGTCATTTGCCGGCGAGGATTTTTTCTATCTTGATCCCAAGGGCGATGTTTATCCGTCGGTTATTGATAATATAATCATGGGCAATATTAATGATTTTGAAAGCTTTTCCGAGCTTTGGAATAGCCATCAGGCAATTCGCGCGAGACGCGATATTGCCGGCTTTGAAAATGATTATTGGATGGTCTGTACGGCGAGGACTGCGATAAAAAGAAATCCGCTCAAGGTCGCAAATTGGATTTTTCAAAACAAGTTGCCGTTTGATTGGTGGCGAAAATAATTTATGCATAAAAAAATAAAAGATTTTTTAGATTCAGAAAAAATAATTAAAGTTCTGCGATTGTTATTGATTGTAATAATTGTGGCGGCGATTTTTAGTTTGGTGGCAATTAATTTTATTGATTTCCAAATTGTTCTGGCGCTTGATTTGATGATTATTGCGCTCACTGCTTTTGTCAGTTTTCCAATTGTGGGATTATATTTAATGGCCTTTTTTTATCCCTTCGTCAGTTGGCAATTTGTTTTTGGCGAGTTCAACGTGCCCTATGTTGATCTAGTCGCTGTGGCGCTGCTTTTGTCTTTGATAATAAAAATGTTTGTTCGAATGATAAATGAAAGTAAAGAGTTCCCCCAGAAAATCTTGAAGTCGTTCCCCGGACTGATTTTTGCGGTTTTATTTTTCGTGGCCTGCGCCTTGTCTATTATTAATAGCGATGTTTTTGGGACGGCATTTAAATATTTGTTTAGGCCGATAATTTTCTTTTACTTAATGTTCGTTGTTTTGCCTTTTAATCTGATCAAAAACAAGCAGATATTAAAAAATGTATTGCACGTAATGTTGGTCGTCGGTATATTGGTGAGCATTCTTGGTTTGTTGTCTGTATTTTTTCCGCAGGAGGCGGCGTTGAACGTCCCCCGGGCAATGCCTTTTTCAATTGCCGGATTTAATCCGCTCGGTGGTAATCAGAATGCCGTGGCTGAAGTTCTAGTTATTTCTATTCCGATTGCCATGATTTTATTTTTAATTTCTGAAAAAATAAAAAAAAGAGGTTTATACATTCTGGCGATTGCATTAATGATGATAGTTTTACTGCTAACCTTTTCGCGTGCCGGCTGGCTGGCGCTAATGGTAGAGCTTTTGCTTTTATTTTTTATTAAGTATCGCCACAAAATCAATCGCAACGTAATTATTGCCCTAGTTTTGATGTTAATTTTTATTCCATTAATAATGTATTTTTCTGTTTGGAGTCAGCTGGATTGGATGGAAAGTTCAAATGCCAATCGGCTTTTGCTGACCAATATTTCCTGGTACAGCTTTTTGGAGCACCCGATTATTGGCAATGGCTTGGATTCTTTTCAAAGGATTGTCGGTCAGACTTTTGTTTATCGGGTGGAATTTGGCGACCCTCTGGATTCGCATGGCTTTATTCAAAAGATTGCCACTGAATCTGGCTTTTTGGGCGTACTAACATTTGTTTTGCTCCTCTGTTATGTGTTTTACAAAAACATATTTGCCTACTCTCACGCTAAATTTTTGTCGCACAAGCTGGTGGCGCTCTGTTTCCTCATGTTAGCTTCCGGTATTGTGGTTTTTGAATTGTTTTCAACTGCATACTTTTTAGCCACCACCTGGCTGCCGCTCGGCATTAGCCTCGCGGCGGCTAAGCTTTATGCGAAATAAAATATGACGGAAAAAATTTATAAAAATTTTTTATCTGCTGGCTTCGCCGAGATCAATGCTTGCGGTTATGAGCACATGGTGAGTTTATATCGTTACAATTATTCTCGTTTCCTTCCGAAAAAAAAGGACGCAAAAATTCTGGACATCGGCTGTGGCATGGGGCACTTTTTGCAGTTTTTGGGCGGAGCGGGCTATGATGATTTTCTCGGAATTGATATTTCTGCCGAGGCGATTAATTATTGTCATGAAAAAGGTATAGTGAAAGTTAAATTAATCGGTGAGCTCTTGGACTTTTTATATTCAGCCCCAATGTATGATGTGATCGTTTTAAATGATGTGATTGAGCATTTTCCAAAGGAGCAGGTTTTGGATATTTTGGACCAGCTTTATCAAAAGTTGAAAATTAATGGCCACCTTATTATTAAAACCGGCAACATGGCTTCTCTCGCCGGACTGAAAATTCGTTACAATGATTTTACCCACTGTTCGGGCTTTACTGAATATAGCTTGACACAGGTCTTGAAAATTTCTAAATTTAGGGATATAATAATATATCCTTTTGTTTTTCCCAAAAACCGGCCTACGCGCTTTGTGCGCTGGCTGGGGCAAAAGCTGGTTCACGGCGCGTGGAAGCTAATTTATTTTTTGGAATTTACCGCCCCGCCGAAAATTGTTGATGAGCTGATTTTCGCGGTGGCGAGGAAGTAATAAGAGCCGAAAGGTTAGATGTGACATTGAAACTGCTAATTTTATTTCTCACATCTCACTTCTCACTATTCACTGAATAAACTCTATGATCAAAATAACTCACATTATCGGCCGGCTGGTATACGGCGGCGCGGAGAAACTGCTTTTGGATTTGTGCCGCAAGGTTGATAAAACCAGGTTTGAGGTTGAAGTTTTGGTTTTGCAGGAGCCAAATTCTTTGCTCGAACAGTTTGAAAACGCCGGCATCAAGGTTAAGTGTTTCCACAAAAAATCAAAAATTGATTTTGGCGCGGTAAAGAAATTAACAGAGCATTTAAAAAGAACAAAACCGGATATTGTGCACACTCATTTATTTGTCGCTGATTTTTGGGGCGGTCGCGCAGCTGAATCAGCCGGCGTGAAACATTGCCTTTCCACCAAGCATGATATTTTGAGCGAAGGATTTTGGCGCAATCATTATGGCCGCAAGGCCAGGAGAAAATTTGACAAGATAATCGCCATTTCCAATGCCACTCGTGAATATTTGATCAAAGAAGAAAAAATCCCCGTAGAAAAAATCGAAGTAATATACAATGGCATAGATGTAAATAAGTTTTATGTTGAGTCTCCTGGAATTTTCAAAAAACAAGATCTTCGCGTCGGTTCAATCGGCCGGCTGACAAAAGAAAAAGGGCATAAGCATTTAATCCGAGCTTGTCGTTTTTTACGAAACAAAGATTGGTCGCTGACTTTGGTCGGCGATGGGCCTTTGAAAAAGGATTTGGAAACCCTGGTTAAATATTTATCTATCAGCGACAAAGTGAAGTTTGCCGGCGAGGTGGAAGATGTCAGGCCTTATTTAAATGAAATGGACATCTTTGTTCTGCCATCAGTCAGCGAAGGGCTTAGCCTGGTTATTCTGGAAGCGGCGTTGGCTGCCAGATTTGTGATTGCGACCAAGGTTGGCGGCGTGCCGGAAATAATTGAGGACAAAGAAAACGGGTTGCTTTTTCAACCGAAAAACATCGAACAGTTACTGGCGCATTTAAATTGGGTGGATGAAAATCGGGAGCAGGCGGCCAGAATGGCGCTGAAGCTGCAAAAACAAGTGGCGGAAAAATTTGACATCAATAAAACAGTTAAACAATACGAACAGCTTTATGAAAATATTATTGGTAAATAAATTCCATTATTTAAAAGGCGGAAGCGAAAGAGTATATTTTGATACCAAAGAACTTTTGGAAAAAAACGGTCATCAGGTTGTTTGTTTCTCAATGAAAGACGAGAGAAATGTGGCTTCACCGCAAGAAAAGTATTTTGTTCCTAATGTGGATTTTAATTCGCGCTGGAACTGGTTTGGCAAGGCCGCGCGTTATATTTATTTTCCGCGAGCCGCCAAAAATTTGGAAAAATTGATTATTGACGAAAAGCCGGACCTGGCGCATCTTCACAATATTTCGCACCAGCTGACGGCCTCAATTTTAAAGCCTTTAAAAAAACACGGCATCCCGATTGTCCAGACACTGCATGACTATCAGCTGATCTGTCCGAATTACCGACTGTTTACCAAGGGCCGAGTGTGCGAGCGCTGTAAAAAACATAAATATTATAATTGCGTATTTAATAAATGCGTGCAAAATTCATTTTGGCCGAGCGTGCTGGCCGCCATGGAATTAAAAGCACAGTGGCTGTTCGGATTTTATCGGCAAAAGGTAGATCTTTTTATTTCGCCAAGTGATTTTTTGAAAACTAAATTGCGTCAATGGGGGGTTGATCAGCCGATTGAGGTAGTGAATAATTTTGTGGATCTGGAAAAATTTAAACCGGAATTCAACCCGGGAGATTATATTGTTTGTGTCAGTAGGTTGAGCAATGAAAAAGGTATTATGACTTTGCTTCGGGCAATGCGCAAAATTTCACAGATTAAACTGAAGTTAATCGGCGACGGGCCTCAAAAAAAGCTGATTGAAAATTTTATTGCCAGAAAGCAAATAAAAAATGTTGAATATTTGGGTGCAAAATATGACCAGGAACTTTTTGCTTGTATAAAGAATGCCAGATTTGTAGTCATGCCGTCGGAATGGTATGAAAATTATCCGATGCTGGCCATCGAAGCAATGGCGCTTGGTAAACCGGTGCTGGCCGCCAATTTGGGTGGGCTGAACGAAATGATTGCCGACGGAGTAAACGGCTGGCATTTTGAGGCCGGTAATCTAAAGGATTTGCGGGCAAAAATTAGCCAACATTTCAATGAAACTGATAGCCTCGAACAATTGGGCAGAAACGCGCGGCAGGCGGTTGAACACAAAAATTGTTCAAGCGAATATTATCAACGGTTGATGCGCTGTTATGAAGGCGTTTTGGATAAAGGCGGAGTGAAGCTCGGTTAACCAAGTCCAAAGCTCAAAGTTCAAAAATCAAAGTAAACTTCAAGTCTAAAGTTAAAAATTTAAATACTGGCATATGCTTCAAGACAAAAAGTATGATCTAGAAGAAAGAACTTTTAATTTTGCCAAAAGGGTTAGAGCGCATGTTTGCCAGATACCTAAAACTACCTCAAACATTGAAGATGGCAAACAGGTGATTAGATCATCTGGTTCAGTAGCCGCCAATTATATAGAAGCTTGCGAAGCAATAAGCAAGAAAGACGAATTACATAGGTTAAAGCTTTGTCGGAAAGAAGCTAAGGAAAGCAGATTGTGGTTGCGATTGCTATGCGTTCCTGAAGATAGCATTTTGGAAACAGAGAGAATGGCTTCAGCTCAAGAAGCATTTGAATTAACGAAAATTTTCGCTTCAATAGTGCATGATAGGGAAGGAACAAGAATTAAAACAGCAGTTGACAAGCACGAAGACGTCAGTAGGGAGGATTCTCCTTGTGATTAGTTGAAGTTTTATATTTGAAATTTTAAATTTACTTTGAACTTTGAGCTTGTAACTTTGAGCTTAATAAACGTTGAATGCGTAAAAAGTTTTTATACACAACAATTATTTTATTTTTAATTATAACTCCCTTGTTTATCACCACGGGAGCTGATTTGAATCACAATCAATATCCAAAGCTGGCGAATCTATTTTTCCGCTGGGATATTACAACGGAAGAAGCAAAAGAATTAGCCAAATGGGATGTGCTTATCATTGCCATGGAAGTGCAGACCTATTCGCCGGAAAGTTTGAAATTAATTAAAAAATTAAATCCTGATGTAAAACTTTTGGCTTACATTGCGTCTGAAGAAATCCGGGGAGACTCGGGTACGCTCGCAGGGACGCTCCGACAAAAATTATATCAGCAGATTGATGAGAGCTGGTGGCTAAAAGATTCAGGCGGGAAGAAAGTCGCTTGGTGGGCGCCAAATCCGATGCTTAATGTGACTTCAAACGCGCCCATTAAAAACGGTAAGCGCTGGCAGGATGTTTTGCCGTTGTTTGTGAAAAATGAATTAATGGCCAGCGGTTATTGGGATGGAGTATTTTATGATAATGTCTGGGATGATCTTTCCTTTATGGAATCTTATAATATTGACCTTGATCAGAACGGCGTGGCAGAACCAATCGGTGAAATTAATAATAAGTGGCGCGAAGGCATGGAAGTCTTGCTTGGCAATACCCGCATGCTCTTGGGTGAAGACGCTTTGATAATGGGTAATGGCGGCGACTATTATTACAAATATTTAAATGGAGTGTTGTATGAACATTTTCCAGCCAAGGGTTGGGCTGAAACTCTGAAAAAATATTCATTTGTAAATAGTAATGGCGCGCATCCATCGCTCAGCATTCTTAATGCCAACGTAAATAACTCAGGAAATAGTCAGGATTACAAAAAAATGCGTTTTGGTCTGGCGAGCGCGCTTCTTGATAACGGTTATTACAGCTTTGATAATGGCGATCAGAGCCATCGGGAAATATGGTGGTATGACGAGTATGAAGCATATCTTGGCGAGCCGGCCGGGCAAGCAACAAATGTTCTTAATAATTCCAAAACATATGCCGAGGGCTTGTGGCGCCGGGATTTTAAAAACGGCTTGATTCTGGTTAATTCCACGAACAAAGAATATGGACTTGATCTTGGCGGCGAATATGAAAAATTGCATGGTACGCAGGACGCGCTGACCAATGACGGCTCTTTTGTCGATTATGTGGATTTGGCGGCCAATGACGGCCTTGTCCTGCTTCGGCCGATTGAAAATATTTATAATGCCACTTATGTCAATGGCTCGTTTGCCAAAGTTTACAACGAGTTCGGCCATGTGGCTAGAACCGGATTTTTTGCCTACAATGAAAATTACAAAGGCGGAAGTCAGATAATTGAGAAAGACATAAATAATGATGGGCAAAAAGAAATTCTAGTGGCGGACATTAATCAAGTAAAAATTTATAATTCAAAAGGCGAATTAATAACCAGCTTTTTTCCATATACAGAAAAGTACGATAGTGGTATTAATATTACTGTCGGTGATCTGGATAATAACGGCACAATGGAAATAATTACCGGCACGGAAAAAGGTGGCGGACCGCAAGTCAGAATTTTTAACAGCAGTGGCAAACTGATTAATCCGGGATTTTTTGCCTATGGCCCGGAATTTCGCGGCGGCGTGAATGTTACCATTGCTGATTTGGATGGCGACGGTTGGTATGAAATAGTAACCGGCGCTGGTTTTGGCGGGGGCCCTCATGTGCGCGTTTTCGCGCCTGACGGACGTTGTATTAATCCGGGATTTTTCGCCTATGATCCGAAATTTCGTGGCGGGGTAAATGTGGCGGCCGGCGATATTGACGGCGACGGCGTGGATGAAATTATCACGGGGCCGGGCAATGGCGGCGGACCGCACGTTAAGTCTTTTGATAAAAACGGTAAGGCGGATGGTCCTGATTTTTTCGCTTTTGACAAAAATTTGCGGGCCGGTGTCAAAGTTGTAACTTCAGACACAGACGGCGATGGAAAAGTTGAAATTATCGCCACCACTGCCGATGTTTTTACGCTGGCGGGGTTTTAAGGCGGGCGCGAGAGGAATAATGAAAATCAAATTTTAAAATTTAAGGCAAGACGCTATGAAGGACTATACGACTTTAATTCAAAAATACATTTTTTATTCAAACGAGAAAGAGGTTATTAAGAGAAATTTGATTAAGGTTTTGGATCGAAAAAAATATAATAATCTTTTAGATATCGGTTGTGGTACCGGAGAGATATTGCAACCAATTATAAAATTTTTTAATCAGATCGTGGCTATAGATAAGGAATTTAGATTAAATAAAGATGTTGAAGCTAATCCAAAAGTCACTTTTAGCAAACAAAGTTTTTTTGAATTCCGGACCGACATGTTTTTTGATGTCATCTTAGTTGCTTATGTGTTGTGGGAAATACCATATCAATCCTGGGATAATTTTTTCGCTAAGATGAAAAGGTTATTATCAAAAAATGGGATTGTCATGGTTATTGATGTAAATTCGAAAAACAAGTTTGATAATCAATTTTTTGATTTTAATACCAATTTGTCACAATTTTCAAGCTGTCCAGATAGGTATGATTATTTTAGTTCAAATAAAATAAAACACGAGAAGCATCCTTTCTCTGCTCAAATAAAAACTCAAAACGCAGCGGAAATGTATGAAATTTTGAGGTTCTTTTTTCAGGGAACAGAAAATAAAAAGTTTTACGCGGAGAACAAAGATGAAATAATCAAAGATCTAATTGGCAAAGAGGTTGGCGGCCATTGTATAATTAATGTCAGACATTCTATTGATATTCTATATTTGTAAGGAAGAATTAGTACTAAATTATTATTATGACGAGAATTCAAAAATACAAACTTTACTTATCCACTTTGCTAAAATATTATTTTACTCAAAAAACTGAATTGAGTTTAATGATCGTTTTAAGCTTGGTCGTTTTTGTTTGGCTTAACTTGATTGTTCACCGAATAATGGCCAATCCGATTTATAGTGCCGATCGTTCCGGCTTAGTCAAGGTTGGCAGCGACGGACTTGGACTTTTAATTTTATTCATCAAACCGATTTTTTTGTATATTGCAGGAATGATAATTATAAGGAAGATAAAACATGAAAATTACAAATGACAAATAACAAATTACAAACAAATAACAAATAACAATAAATATTTCATGGCGCGTGTCAGATGAAGAATAATAAAATAAAATATGGGAAAGAAAATTAAAACATTCGAAGTCGATTCCAATGGCGATGATTTGGAAAAAATTGAGGAAGACATTATCAAAGCGGCGGACAAAGCGGGCAAAAAGAATGTGATTGTCAATATAATTACATATCCGCACAAAAGATTAAAACAGCGGTGGAATGTAAGATATAAATTCAATAAAAAACATTTGGTAATGGATCTGTTAATCGCGGCCGGAGTTTTGGTTTTGATTGGCTTGAATATATTTTGGCTCTGGGGCGGATTTCATTATTTTTCTGATAATTTCCAGCTGGAAGTATCTGGTCCGAGGGAGGCTTTGATCAGCGGACAGGAAACAGTTTTTCAGGTTGATTATTCCAATGAAAATAAATTTCCTCTTCAAGAAGTAAATTTGAGCTTTAAATACGAAGGCTATTTTGAATTGTTGGATGTTTCCGCCGCCGGTTATGATTTTAATCACAACACTCTTCATCTTGGCGATCTGGGGCCAGGGGCTAATGGCAAGATCTTAATAAAAGTCAGAACATTTGGCAGTATTGGAGAGGATTATAATTTGGTGGTTAATGCCAGCTTTTACAAAACCGACAAAAAGGGCGAACGGCTGTGGGGACAATTCAGCAAAACAAAATTTTTCCGTTACAACATTGGTAGTAGTTTCCTGGTTCTCACGACTGATACGCCGGCTCAAATGATAAAAAATCAGAAGATTGAGATTACCGGCGAGATAGCCAATAATAATGCTTCCACCGATTATCAACAATTATCTTTGCGAACCTCATTTGCCGGCAAACCGCTTCAGCAAGATGATTACACTTGGCAAATTGATTTGGATCACGAAGAAAAATACAGTCTGGCCTTTGGCTTGGCAGCTGAAACAGACCGGGAGTCAGCTGATTTAACTTTCGAATTAATCTGGAAAAGCCCGAACGGCCAGGAATTGTTGCAGGCGCAAAAAGTTTATTCAATTGAAATTTTCGATCCAAAATTTGAAGTCAAATTTAGCGCCTCGGGCGATGGGACAATTACTCCCGGCCAGTCAGTTGAGGCAATGATTTCATATTTTAATAAGGGCGGCCATACTATTGAGAACGTCTCATTTAAGCTTGATTTATCAGATGATTATTGGGATTTGAAAAATATTCAGATGGATAATGGTCGATTTGAAGAGCAAATGATTGCCTGGGATTTTCAAGAGATTCCGCGGCTGGCCTTGATCCAACCCGGCGAATCAGGTGAGATCAAGTTAAGTATTGGCACCAGGGAATATGTGGCCGGCAGTCAGTCGAGAACTTTGAACAGCGCCTTGTCGTATGGGTTTAAAGCCGAAGGGCAAGAGGCGGGATTCTTTGCGCCAACTTTGGGATTTCAATTGAATAGCAATTTATCAGTCCAAGCCTATCCAATGTATTACGCGAAAACCGGCGATCAGCTCGGTCGCGGCTCAATTCCACCGCGAGTTGGCAAGGAAACCAAATATTGGATTTTTGCCAAAATGATTAATGATATTAATGATGTTGAGAACGTTACGGTTTCCGCCACCCTGCCCTTCAATGTCAGCTGGAATGAAAAAACCAATGTGCCGGTCGGCGACCCGATTAAATATGACGATGCAACCAAAACATTAACCTGGCAGATTTCCAAGGTTCCGGTTAATCCGGAAAATATTGGATTTGCTTTTGAGGTAGGCATTATTCCGACGGCTGGACAAAAGGGGACATATCCTGCTCTCCTGACTGATTTAACTATTTCCGGAGCAGACAAAGCCACTGGCAAGCTGATACGAAAAGATTTAGGAACGGTGACGACGAAACTTATTTATGACAGCAAGGGGAAATTGAAAGATGGGGTAGTGAAGTAGACGCGAAACTACGCGAACCCTTACAACGCAAAAGCGAAAAAAGTAACAAATTAGCACTCACTTGACAGGAGTGCTAATTGTTTGTTAGAATGGTTTAGTATGAACGAAAGACAAAGAAAAATATTAAAACGAATTATTGAGGCATTTATAAAAGATGCAAAACCTTTGGCCTCAAGTTTTTTAGTCGCCAAAATGAAAGAAAAGCTTAGCCCTGCAACGGTGAGAAATGAATTAGTTGCTTTGGAAAAAGAAGGTTACGTTTTCCAGCCGCACACTTCTGCCGGACGGGTTCCGACAGAAAAAGCTTATCAGTTTTATGTTGAAAATTATTTGGATAAAACAAAGCAATTAACCGAGCTAGAAAACAAAATATTACTTGAAATAAAAAAACAACAAACAGAAGATCGGCTTAAAATAAAAAATTTCGCCCAAAAAATTGCCGAACTGTCAAAGCAGGGTGTAATGGTCACCTTTGCAGAATGCGACAATTATTACACCGGCCTGTCAAATATTTTTTCCCAGCCGGAATTTCAGCGATCAGACTTGGTAGTCAACCTGTCTTCGGTAATTGATCGCCTGGATTCAAAAATTATTGAGCTTGATAAAAAGGCGATTCAAGAGGCGGAGGTTCTGATCGGTTCAAATAATCCGCTCGGTTGTGATTGTAGTTTAGTAGTTTTTAAATACCAATTAGGAAAATATAAAGGAATAATTGCTCTTATCGGTCCAATGCGCATGAATTATCAAAAAAATTATGCCTTGGTGCGAGAGTCAGTAAAATTATTAACATAAAATATATGGCAGAAAAAGAAGTTAAAAGACCAAAGGTTAAAGGTAAAAGTAAGGAAGAAGATCTTAAGCAAAAATGTGAAGAGTACCTAAACGGCTGGAAAAGAGCACAAGCTGACTATCAGAATTTAGTAAAAGAATTTGATGCAAAGAGAATAGACTATGTTCGATACGCAAATGCGAATTTGATCATGGAAATATTGCCGGTTTTGGATAATTTCAAAGCGGCGTTTAGTCAGATTCCGGAAAATGAAAAAGATAGTCCATGGGTAATCGGTTTCGGTTACATCAAAAAGCAACTGGAGGATTTCCTGGCGCAAAATGGAGTTGAGACCATCAAGACTGTCGGAGAAAAATTTGATCCTGGTCTGCACGAGGCGGTGGAAGATTCAGCCGCTCCCGCAAGCGCTCCACAATTTGCCTCCGGTGGAACGGTGGAAAATTCAGCCGCTCCGGCAAGCACGCCACAGGCTGTCTCCGGCAGAACTATGGAGCGTCCTTCAGAGCAAGAAAAAGATGGCCAAGTTATAAAAGAAATTCGACCTGGATATATGCTGAACAAAAAATGTGTTCAGGCGGCGAAGGTAGTAGTCAATAATAAATAAAACGAAATTGGAAACTTGAAACTGGAAACTAGGGTAGAAAGTAACAGCGCTAAACCCTGATTTCCAATTTCCTGTTCCCGGTTTCTAAAAATGAATATGTCAAAAATTCTAGGAATCGATTTGGGCACAACTAACAGTTGCATGGCAATTGTTGAGGGCGGAAAGCCAAAAATTTTAGAAAATAAAGAAGGCAATAGAACTACGCCTTCCGTAATTGCAATCGGCAAAACAGGAGAAAGATTGGTGGGGCTTTCTGCGAAAAGACAAGCAGTAACCAATCCAAAAGATACAGTTTTTTCAATTAAACGAATGATCGGGCTTCGCTTCTCAGATGATGAAGTCCAAAAAGACAAAGAAACGCTTCCTTATGAACTAGTTCAGTCGGGTGACGGCGTAAAAGTCAAAATGGCAGACAAAGAATATACACCACAGGAAATTTCAGCAATGCTACTCCAAAAAATGAAATCGGATGCGGAAGAAAAATTGGGTGAAAAAATAGAGGAAGCGGTAATTACCGTGCCGGCGTATTTTAATGACGCGCAAAGACAAGCAACAAAAGATGCTGGTGAAATTGCCGGATTGAAAGTTCGCCGTATTATAAATGAGCCCACTGCAGCAGCTTTGGCCTATGGTTTTGACAAGAAAAAAGGCGAGCAAATCGCGGTTTATGATCTTGGCGGCGGAACTTTTGATATTTCAATTTTAGATGTTGGCGAAGACACTGTTGAGGTGAAATCTACCAATGGAGATACTCATTTGGGCGGCGATGATTTTGATAAAGTAATAATTGACTGGATAATTAAAGAATTCAAATCTGAAACCGGCGTTGACCTGAGTAAAGATCAAATGGCTTTGCAGCGAGTGAAAGAAGCGGCGGAAAAAGCCAAGATTGAATTGTCAACGGCGCAAGAAACGGAAATTAACCAGCCTTTTATTGCGCAGGATGCCAGCGGGAATCCGACTCACTTGGTAAAAAAAGTCAGCAGGGCAAAACTTGAGGAATTAGTTGCCTCTCTGGTTGACCGAACTTTGGAGCCGTGCAAAAAAGCTTTAGTAGACGCCGGTCTAAAAGTTGAAGATCTGGAAGAAGTTCTGATGGTCGGCGGGATGACCCGCATGCCGCTTGTTTTAAAAAAAGTGGAAGAGTTTTTCAAACGAAAACCTCACGTGGGCGTTAATCCTGATGAAGTGGTGGCTATGGGCGCGGCTGTTCAGGCTGGAGTTTTGCAGGGAGATGTTAAAGATGTGCTTTTGCTTGATGTTACACCGCTCTCAGTTGGGATCGAAACTCTGGGAGGAGTAATGACAAAACTTATTGAAAAAAATACGACAATTCCGGCTTCGAAATCACAGGTCTTTTCAACCGCCGCTGATAATCAGAATACGGTTGAGATTCATGTGCTTCAAGGCGAACGTGAAATGTCCGAGGGCAATAAAACACTTGGTAGATTTATTCTCGACGGAATTCCGCCGGCTCCGAGAGGCGTGCCTCAAGTTGAAGTCAGCTTTGATATTGATGCCAATGGCATTCTGAATGTAAAAGCTAAAGACAAAGCGACAAATAAAGAGCAGGCCATTACAATAACAGCGTCGTCCGGTTTAAGCAAAGAAGAAATTGAAAAAATGAAAAAAGACGCGGAGGAGCATGCTGATGAAGACAAGAAAAAGAAAGAAGCAATTGAAATCAAAAATCAGGCAGAGAGTATTTGCTATACAACTGAAAAAATGATGAAGGAATCCGGTGATAAAATTTCCGAGGAAATAAAAAAAGATTTAACGACAAAAGTCGAAGAACTTAAAAAGATTAAGGACGGAGAAGATATTGAAGCGATCAAGAAAAAACTGGAAGAAATTAATCAGGTGGCGATGAAGGCGGGCGAGGCAATGTACAAGGCGCAGGCGGAACAGGGGAAACAGGGAGAGAAGAGCGAGAAGGGAACCGGAAAGGATAGTGACGCTTCGGCAAGCTCAGGATCTGACGACAAAACGCAGGATGCGGATTTTGAGGAAAAGAAATAAAGACGTGAACTCAGCGGATTTAACGCGGGTTTACGCGGAATTAATAATATAGAGAAATATTATATATGACAGAACAACAAAAAATTCAGATCAGCGACAACATTGCCGGCGGAGAATACACCAATCTGATGCAGGTACAGCATACAAAGGAAGAATTTATCCTGATGTTTGCCAATGTCTTGCCACCGTCCGGTAAGGTGGTCGGCAAACTGATTTCCAATCCGGGGCACTACAAAAAAATGGTAGCCGCCTTGACTGACAATTTGAAAAAGTATGAAGAAAAGTATGGCGTGATTGAAGAGTCGCCGGAATTAAATAAGGAAATTGGATTTAAGGAAGAAAAATAAAGAGGAATACGCGAAACCGTGTAAAACAGAACGCGAAACTACGCTAATAAAAAAGAGCTCAAGCGGTGAGGCTTGAACTCCTTTCAATTATTTTGTTGAATTTGCCCGGGGCTTGCCCAACGGATGTTGGGACTGGGCGAGTTTGGCTAGAAGCAGTTGGAATGGCAGATGGGACCTCTTTCCGGCAGATGAACGCAGACCAGCTCTTTGTACCCGAGTTCCACCCATGTCCCAAGTCCGAGATCCGGACAAAGACATGATTGACCGATCATATCCCTTTTTTCTGGCGGAATCTTCGGCCGGTTGGCGAGAACTTCCTCTTCGGTCGCGCCGAGAATGCCGTAGATCCGATCATCGCGGAGGATGTAGTAATGGTAGCCGCGAGGCACCACGTCCTGCTTGTCGTATTGGATAAACTCGAACACGGCGTCGTAGCGCATGGAGTATCCGGAGCCGAGAAAGTCCAGCACTTTCTTAGCCTGAGCCTCTTTCCTGATCTGCTCGGCGAACGAGCCGCTTTCGCGGACAAACGAGCCGTCAGCGCGGCGCACGAGCTCTTCATCGGTTCCGTACCTACCATAGATCAGGCCGTCCTTGATGAAGAATGAATGGTGGCCGCCGGTTAGGTCTTTGCCGCCGTAGCGGATGTATTCGACTGCCCCGTCTTTCAGAAGGCTATATCCGGCGCCAAGTAAGTCCATGACGAGGATATCTTCGAGGGCCGCATCCGGAAGACCACAGCCGTAGACAGTTCCATCGCTTACAGGTCCGCGCAAAAGCACGGTACACATTCGCGAGTCGTTTGGATTGCATTGGAAGTCCACGGTAATGGAACCGTCAGACTTCAAGTAAGCCTTCTTGAACCAGCCGGTGAGCGGCAGGCAATCAGCCTTGGTGGCCAGTTCGGTCGCCGTGCAGTTCTTGGCGATTCTGTGATAGTCACCCCGTTGTTCAATGTCATAGTTTTCCGGAAAGTCCAAGGCCAGTTCCTCCATCGTGAGGAGGCGCGCCTGGACCGTCGTTTGTACGTACATCGGCAGGCGAAGAGTCGTGGGTTCGTCCTGGCTTGACTCTACCGGGTTGTCGCTGTTTTCCATCATTGTGGGCTCGTCCTGGCCGGACTCTACCGGGTTGTCGCCGTTCTCCATCATCGTCGGCTCGTGCGTCTCGGGGCTCTGCGTCTTGGCAACGATCTTGATAACAATCCATGGTACGGAAATAGAAGCTACAAGCCCCAGCAGAATTGCGAATGTCCACGCTTTCTTTCCCATGTTTTCTCCCTTTGCTATTTGTGGCATAGCTGCCTGAGACGGTTAGTGAAATGAACAGATTAAATCAATACATTATATTATATTTTACATAAAAAGTCAATAGTAATGATGGTTTTGTCTAAATTTAGCTAATATATTGCGATAATAATAAGTATTTTGCAAAATTATTATACATGTACTTAATAGATGGCTACAACTTGCTGTATCAAACTGACTTTCCGGAAAAAGAAGGCCTGATTAACGCGGTGAATGAATTTTGCCGAACAAGGAGAAAAACAGCCATAATTATTTTTGATGGCCGGTGTCCGCATGACTTGAACACAAATTTTGTTCAGGTGATATTCACAGGCGATGCTGATGACGGTATTGCCCGATTGATTGATAAGTGCGATAATCCTTCCATGTATGTTCTGGTTACGTCGGACAAGGAAATCAGGTATCTGGCCAGGCAAAAGAAAATTAAATGTATCAAGTCCGAGGAATTCAATTTTTCCGCCTCGAAACCTGTTCCGATTGATCCGGATGAACAAGCAACCTTTTTCATGACTGATAGCGAAGTAAAAAAACAATTAAAGGAATTTAATAATTTTGAAAATAAAAATATTTAATATGTTTGAAGCACCGGAACAAAAATCGTCGCATCAAGAATATGCGGAACGAATTGAACGCAATCTGGGAGTGTCAAAAAAATTTCTGAAAAACAAGAAAACTCTTGACGTCGGTGCCGGCGACAGCAGTTTGGCTGAATGTTATAAAGATGAAAAGGATATTAGTATCATTGCTATTGATATTAAAGAACCTAAATTGAAAACTGAAGGCTTTGTGCGGGCGGACGCCACTCAAATGCCTTTTGAGGATGAATCCTTTGATCTTATTCTTTCCATGGGCGGGCCGGTTAGTATTTTGGAAGACAGAGAGCAGGTCGAAAAAATTATTAAGGAAATTAAAAGAGTATTAAAGTCTGGCGGTGAGGCTAGAATCGGGCAAGGTTATCTAAATGCTAATATATTTGAGCCGGTTAAAAAAGATCTTGAGTTGGAGCAGATATTTAAATTTTTCCGCGGGAAGTCATTGGAATTTTTACAAAGTTTTGGATTTAAACAAGTGGAGGAAGTAGAAATTGAAAGTGATAAAGTTGATAAAGAGAGAGATTATTATTACCGTTTAGTCAAATAATTGCAGTGTCATGATTATATATGGGTAAAGATTACTATAAAATTCTAAATGTCGATAAAAGCGCTGATCAAGATGAGATCAAGCGCGCTTTTCGTAAGCTGGCGCACCAATACCATCCTGATAAACAAACCGGAGATGAAAAAAAATTCAAAGAAATAAATGAAGCATATCAAGTCCTTGGCAATGTGGAAAAGCGCCAGAAGTATGATCAGTACGGCTCAACATTCGACCAGATGGGCGGATTTGGCGGCGGCATGAATTGGGATGATTTTATGAAGCAGGCTCGTGGCGGCGGCGGCAGTAGAAGCGCGAATTTTGATTTCGGCGGACTTGATCTAGGCGATATTTTCGGCGACATATTCGGATTTGGCGGTGGCCGGGGGCAGAGCCGATCTCAAAATTTTGGTGAAGACATTCAGATCGATCTGCAAATAGATTTCAAGGAAGCTGTTTTTGGAACAAAAAAGCAAGTTGAGCTTTATAAAACTGTAAAATGCGACCACTGCCACGGCAATTTGGCAGAACCCGGAACAAAAATTATCACTTGTCAGAAATGCGGCGGCCAGGGGCGGGTGAGCCGAGTACAACAAACTATACTTGGAGCAATTCAGACGGCAACCACTTGTCCTGATTGCGGAGGCGAAGGTAAAAAAGCGCAAACGCCTTGCACCAAATGTCATGGTCAAGGAATTACCAAGAAAAAAGAAGTGATTGACCTGCAGGTTCCTGCCGGAATAGAAAATGATTCAGGTTTGAAAATGAGAGAGCAGGGAAACGCGGCGCCATATGGCGGTCAGTCGGGAGATTTGTATGTTCAGATCCGCGTGTTGTCGGACAAGAATTTTGAACGACACGGCAATGATGTTTATACGGCAAAAAAAATCAGCTTTGCCGAAGCGGCGCTTGGTTGTAAAACAGAAGTTGAAACTCTTGACGGCGCCATAGAACTCAAAGTCCCGGCCGGCACTCAACCGGGAAATAAATTTCGTTTGCGGGGCAAGGGGGTGCCATATCTTCATTCCGCGGGCAGGGGAGACTTGTATGTAATAATTGAAATTGATGTGCCGAAAAAACTGAGCCGACGTCAGAAAAAATTGCTTGAAGAATTTGAAAAAGAAAAATAATTTTCCAAATAAAAAACCACCAGTTGAACTCTGGCGGTTTTTGTTTTTTATCTATTGACTTTTATTTCTATGGCGTCTATCACCGGATTTGATTTTTGCGCGGGATCAATGATTACGGCGATTTGCTCATTGACTTTGATGTCTTCAAAAGATAATGCTTGTTCGGTTATTAAGTTTGGCATTGTTGTCGGATCAGCTGGCAGTTCAATATTATCTTTGATTTTTAAGTAATAAATTTTTGTTTTATCTGTAATTTGCAGCTGGTATTCGACTGGGTTTTCTTGCAGTAACTCATTGATTGACATTGGTTCAGCGGCTATTTGCAGTTTGTTTCCGGAGATTGAAATAATCCGGCCGTGAATAATATCGTCAGGCAATGATTCCATGATGCTCATGCCCGGCAGAGATTTTATTTTTTCGCTGATTTTTTCAACGTAAAGTTGTTTTTCCTGCGCGATTTTGCTTTCGGACAGTTTGCTTTTGCCGATATAAATGCCGGTTAGAAAACTAATAACGCTGATTAGAACGATTAAAAAGATGACCAAAGTCCAAGTGAAAAAGTTTTGCATATAAAGATGATTAAAGAAGATTGACGAAGACTTGTCCGGCGGATGCCGAATGGAAAATATAAAGAGCTAGAAGTGATGAAGGTGGAAGGCAATATTATTTACAATGCGATCTGAACAATTAATTCAGAATTTTGTTTTAAATCCTTACAAGAATTATAGCACAAATTGGCATAATAGTTAAATAGTGGTACAATTTGACTGAAATAAATTAATAAAAAAAATATGAAGAGCAAAATGTTATTGGTTGTTAATTTTATATTTTTGATAGCTATTTTTGGTTGCGTCCTGGTAATAAATCGGGCCTTTGCCTGGACTGAGCCTAGTAATACTCCGCCCGCGGGAAATGTCGAGGCGCCTCTCAATGTGAGTTCCAATAATCAGTCCAAGACCGGTTCGCTCGGTTTGCGCGGAATTGATCCAGGCAATTCATATGGACTTGGAGTGGGGATTGGTACTTCGGGAGCTATTCGTACGAAAAATAATAGCAATGGTTCAGAGGTTAATATAAATACTGTTTCTCGGGGAGCCTATGTTACCGCTAATAAAAGTGGTTACTCTGGATATTATTCCTCTATAAGTGGCAGTAATTCATATGGTGGATATTTTTTGAATTCTGATTTGAGCGGTACCGGTATGTTTGCTTATAGCCTTTTTCTGGGCGCGAATATCTATGGTAAGGGAACCGGTATGAATCTTGGAGCGGATAAAATGGCCATGCAGGCCAAGTTGTACAAGGATAATAAACCAGCATCCATAACACAGTTAAACTTTTTTAAAAATTCGGATACGCAGACTGAGCCGGTTGCTCTCGGCGCGTATAATTATAGCGCACCGACTTATAAAGTTCTTAATAGCGCTGTTGAGCTTGGGCTAAATGATATTGGCATCAAGGCGCAAGGAAATACTTGGGCGGGTAGTTTTCAGGGCAATGTTGAGATTAATGGTATGCTCAACGTGAGTAGCGGCTGTAATGGTTGCGGCGACTTGGCGGAAGCGATTACTATGTCAGATCCGGTAGCCGGCGGTGATATTGTGGCTGTTGATGACAATCTGAACTTAATAAAAGCAACCAGTAAAAATAAAACAGTGGTGGGCGTTGTTTCAACCGCGCCGTCAATGACACTAAACAATGCCAGTGAAATAAACGGCGCGCCGGTGGCCCTTAGCGGAATTGTGCCGGTAAAAGTTACCAATGAAAATGGGCCGATTGAAGCCGGCGATTTTATTACAGCTTCTTCGCGGTCGGGCTATGGCATGAAAGCAGTCAGTGCGGGAACTGTGGTCGGCAAAGCTCTTGAAAATCTGCGTGAAGCGAGTGGAACAGTGAAAATATTCGTGTCGCTGGGTTGGTTTGGAGGCACTTGCGGGGATTGAGAAAATAAGTTAAAGTTGTGAGGTGTGATTGAAGTGTGAATTGGCGAATTAGTGAATTAGCGAATTGGTGAATTTACATTTAGGGAAAGGCTATGCTGAAACTATTCAATACGCTCTCAAGAGAAATTGAAGAATTCAAGCCTCTGAATCCGGCAGAGGTGACTTTTTATGCTTGCGGACCAACGGTTTATGATTTTGCGCATATTGGAAATTTGCGGACATATATTTTTGAAGATATCTTAAAAAGGGCATTGTTGTTCAATGATTTTAAGGTTAAGCATGTGATCAACATAACTGATGTCGGACATTTGACCAGTGACAGCGATGAAGGTGAAGACAAAATTGAAAAGAGCGCTCGTCTGGAAATGAAAACCGCCAGAGAAATCGCGGAATTTTATACGGAAGCATTTAAGAATGATCTTGATGAATTAAATATCTTGGCACCGGATATCTGGGCTCGGGCGACTGCTCATATCAATGAACAGATTGAATTAGTAAAGACATTGGAGAAAAAAGGATATACATATAAAATTTCTGACGGAATATATTTTGATACGTCAAAGTTTCCCAGTTACGCAGACCTGGCTAGACTCAATCTCGAAGGCCAGGAAGAAGGCGCGCGCGTGGAAACAAATATTGAGAAAAAAAATCCAACTGATTTTGCGCTTTGGAAATTTTCCGCTACTCCCGGCAAAAGGCAACAAGAGTGGGAAAGTCCCTGGGGCGTTGGATTTCCCGGCTGGCACCTAGAATGTTCGGCCATGAGCATGAAATATTGCGGTGAAACAATTGATATTCATGCCGGCGGCATTGATCATGTTTCGGTGCATCATACAAATGAAATCGCGCAGAGCGAAGCGGCGACCGGCAAACAATTTGTTCGTTACTGGCTGCATGGAGAATTTTTAATTGTTAATGATGAAGAAAAAATGGCAAAATCAGAAGGCAATTTTGTGACGCTGGAAACATTTGAGCAAAAAGGTTTTGATCCTGTTGTTTACCGTTTTTTCTGCTTGTCATCTCATTATCGCAGCAAGTTGAATTTTAGTTGGGAGGCAATAGAAAATGCCAGCCATATTTGGGAAAAAATGAAAAATAAATTTATTGATTTAGGAAAACAAGTCGGTCAGGTTGATCAGGGGTTATTAAAGAGATTCGTGGAATATGTGAATAATGACTTGTCTATGCCGCAGGCCGTGGCCGTGGCCTGGGAAGTTTTCAAGGCGCCGATTTCAGATTTTGATAAACGAGCCACACTCATTGAATTCGATAAAATATTGGGTTTGGGCCTGGAAAAAGCGGTCGAAGAGCAGGTGGATATTCCCGCGGAGATTGAAGCGCTTTTGCAGGAGAGAAACAAAGCCAGAGCAAACAAAAAATGGGAAAAGGCGGATGAATTTCGCCGGCAGATAGAAGAAGCCGGCTGGATTATAGATGATATGGCCGACAACAGTAAACTAAGAAAAAAAAGGTAAAAGAAAAAGCTGCTCTGTGAAGATGCAGCTTTTTGAAAATTGGGCGATTAATTATCGCCAGTCATCCGTCAGCGCCGGGCTTGTGGCTGACGTTTTGTGGAAAAAGCCCGCGTCGGATCTCAGTCTGAGAAGTGCGTTTGGAACCGATTGCGGTTTGCAGGTGAGTGAAAGCTTTCCACGGATCAACGGTTGGTCCGCAGGTGAAAAGATCAACTGCCGCGTAGTCGTATTCCGGCCAGGTGTGAATCGTGAGGTGCGACTCAGCAATCACCACTGCGCCTGAAACACCGTGTGGACTGAATCGGTGGAAGATTTTGCCGACAATGGTCGCGCCCGTCAATCTGGCGGCTTCGAGCATTTGTTCTTCAATGAATTCTAGGTTGTTCAGCGCCTCGGTGGCGCATTCATAAAATTCAATCAACACATGGCGGCCGAGCTCTTTCATGGCACACCTCCTTTTTCTGGTGTGAAAAATAAATGCAGTCGTTAGATTATAATGTAGAAAATAATATTTGTCAATAATTAAAAGATATTATTAAAATGAATTAATTGTATTATAATATGAAAAATTTTTGGTTAACAATAAAAAATCCAATACTAGTGCTCGCGCCTATGGCCGGCATCACGGACAGTTCTTTTTGTTTGCTTTGTCGGGAAAATGGAGCTGATGTTGTTTATACGGAAATGACTTCGATCGACGCGCTTTATTATGATTCCAAGAAAACTATAGCCATGCTTGCCCGGCAAAACAAAGCCAAGCCGATTGTGCTCCAGCTTTTTGGTAAGCGGCCGGAATTGGTTTCCAAGGCAGTTGAAATAGTTGAGCAGGCGGGCTTTGACGGCATTGATATTAATTTCGGCTGTCCGGCGAAAAAAGTGGTGGCGCATGAAGGAGGCATTACTTTGCTTAGAAGTTTGAATCTGTGTCACGAACTTGTTCAGGCGGTTTGCGAAGCAACTAAATTGCCGGTTTCCGTTAAAACGCGCGTATCAATTGATACGGGTAAAAAACAAATTACAGTTTTGGATTTTATTGATAAAATAAAAAACTTATCTGTTTCAACTCTTATGCTGCATGGCCGAACTTACGAACAGGCGTTTGGCGGTGAAGTTGATTATGAAATGATAAAGCAAGCAAAGAAAAAGTTTAACGGCCTTGTAATCGGCAATGGGGGATTGAATAATCCTGAAGATGCGAAAAAAATGCTTGACCAAACCGGTGTTGACGGAATAGCTCTGGCGCGCGGCGTGTATGGCCGGCCGTGGCTATTTCAGCAGACAAAAGATTATTTGCGGAGCGGAAAGTATACTTATCCGAATTTAAATAAAGTAAAGAAAATTGTACTGCGGCACGCTGAATTAAACTTTAAAGCAAAAAATAGCCACGGCATTATCGAACTGCGAAAACATTTGTGCTGGTATTTCCGCGGGTTTCCCGGCGCCGGCGCTTTGCGTTCGCAATTGGTACGCGTTGAAAGTGTTCGAGATATAAAATCGATATTGAAAAAAATTTAAAAAGAAAAACACTGCCAGGCGAGAACGGCAGTGTTTTGTGTTGGCGGGATCATCGTCATCGACGCTGATTGCCTTGAGGGCGGGGCGGCGGCGGTTGGTTGCGCATCCTCCGGATGGCGCGCCAGATGCCGATGAAGGGAGCTGTGAGTATCCAGAATACCAGTCTCCAGGCGCCGGTCCAGATTGCCACGATGGCGTTCTTGCCGGCCTTGTTGACAGCCTTTTGCCACGACTTCGGGAAGGGCAAGAGTGCCATGTTGATGAGCACTCCGAAAATGAAAATTGTGAGGACAAAGGCAATTACTACTTGAAAAAGGCCGTCGATTCCGATCATTTTCTTTCTCCATTATATTGTTTATGAACAAATAATTGTAGCATGTTTTTTAAAAAAAGTCAATGCTAGTTGGTCTTTGTTGTAAATTTAGCCGATATGGATACTAGTAGTAAAGGTTACAAGAGGTGGGGCGTTTTTAAAAAATATTTGGAGCGGAAATTATCAATATTAAACTACAAAATTCGGTTTAATTGGGCTAATTGAAATGTTTGTATATTTATTGAAAATATTGTATAATTATCAGTGAATAACTGCGCTTGATTTATTATGATTTAACAAGTAAAATAAGTATACTAATATGGCTATCCAAAATACCTCGCCGACGCCCGAGGCAGAATTTCTAAAACAAGAAGTAGTTCCGGAACAACAAATTGCAGAAACCGCTGAGCAAGCGCCGGTTAAAGTTGAAATTGCGCCGGAGCAATCAGTAGAAAAACCGACTCCGGAACAGGCGGCTGAACAAGCGCCGGTATCCGCGGCTCCGACTCAAACCGCTCCGGCCCAGCCGACAGCAGTGAGCCAGCCAAAAAGCGAGGATTTGATTCAGATTGAAACGATCCTGGCGGAAGGACTGGCGGATCTTTACAAAGAACTGCCTGACAATCGCAAGCCAGAGTTCAAACAAAAGGGCGAAGAAACTGCCAGAGAAGTTGAAGGACTGTTGCACGCGGCAAAAGTTAAAATGCACAAAGTGGTCAGGGTGATTGTGGAATGGCTGAAAATGATTCCCGGCGTAAATAAATTTTTTCTTGAACAAGAATCAAAAATAAAAGCAGATAGATTATTGGAATATAAAAATCAAAAACAAAAACCAGAAATTAAGTGATTGGAAAATTGGAGAATTAAAAGTTAAAAGGTAAAAATTAAAAGGAAGAGTATAAATAAGAAGTTGAAAGTAAAAACAGGCAGTGATTGTTGTAGCAGGAAAACTTGCGCTGGAATTTACCTTTAACTTTGAACTTTACACTTTTAACTTGATTATGTTTATCCGGAAAATTGGAATTGATCTTGGCACTACTTATACTCTGGTTCATCTGCCGAAGAGAGGGATTGTGATTAATGAGCCGTCTGTTGTGGCCATTTCAATGACTGACAAAAAAATTATGGCTGTGGGAGATGAAGCCAAAGAAATGATTGGCCGCACGCCGGATACAATTGTCGCCAGCCGGCCGCTCAAAGACGGCGTGATCGCTGATTATAAAACAACCGAAGCAATGCTTCGTTATTTTATTAATAAAGCAGTTGGCGGCATCAAGTTGTTCAGACCGGAAGTTATGGTCGCCGTACCGGCCGGCATTACTTCCGTGGAGCGCAGATCAGTGATTGACGCGACCATTGCGGCCGGCGCCAGAGCCGCTTACATTATTAAAGAACCGATTGCCGCGGCTATCGGTGCCAATATTCCGATTGGCAGCGCTTCCGGACATATGATTATTGATATCGGCGGCGGCACGTCTGAAATTGCGGTTATTTCTCTCGGCGGTATAGTTGCTTCTGCCTCGGTTCGGATCGGCGGAAATAAATTTGACGCTTCAATCGCTGAATACATCCGGCGAAAATATAATCTGGCTATTGGCGAGAGAACATCTGAAGATATTAAAATAGAAATCGGTTCAGCTATGTATTCAGAGGGGCCGGCAGTGATAGACATTCGCGGCCGCGACATGATTTCCGGTTTACCAAAAACTATCAGCATCAGCGCCAATGACGTGACGGAAGCTTTGCAAAGAGATTTGCAAGGAATAATTGACGCGGTAAAAGAAGTTTTACATCAGACACCACCGGAATTGTCAGCTGATATTATTGACAAAGGAATAATTATGTCCGGTGGTAGCAGTTTGCTCCGCGATATTGATCAATTGGTTTCGCGCGCGGTCGGCGTGCCGGTTTATGTGGCTGATGACGCTCTGCTTTGCGTGGCCAAGGGAACGGGCATTGCGCTTGATAATCTTGAATTGTACAAGCGGTCTGTATTAGCTACTAAATAAAGCCCAAAGTACAAAATTTAAAGTCCAAAGGAAATCTAAAATTAAAAATTTAAAATTCCAAGGTTGTTTTTATATTTTGAATTTTACACTTTAAGTTTTTTTTGTTCTTTGAGCTTTGAGTTTTGTGCTTTGAATTTATGTTAATAGGAATAGACGCATCCCGCGCCAACAAACCAAAGAAGACCGGAGTGGAGTGGTATTCTTATCATTTGATTGAAGAGTTCAAAAAAATAGATAAGGATAACCGCTATTTTTTGTTTACGGACAAACCATTGCAGGGCGCATTGGCAATTTGTCCAGATAATTTTGAAGAGCGTGTTTTAAAATGGCCCTTGCCGCGATTCTGGACACTTAGTAGATTAAGTTTGGAAATGAAATTTGGCCGGGAGATTCCCGATGTTTTGTTTGTGCCGGCGCACACCATTCCGCTTTTTAATCCGTCGAAAGTTGTCGTAACGGTTCACGACATCGGGTTTGAACATTTTCCAGAGCTTTATCCCTGGGCTGATAAATTGTATCACCGGCTGACCATTCGTTTTATCAAAAGATTTGCTGATCAGATTATTACTGTTTCTGAGTATTCCAAAAAAGATATCCGCGATTATTATAAAATTCCATCTGAAAAGATCAGAGTTGTTCTGAACGGTTTTGATTCTGTTAATTATCGCAAGCTGGATTCGCCCGCTTCGCCACTTGGCAATCCTTACATATTATTTATTGGCCGGCTGGAAGAGAAAAAAAATATTCCGCGGCTGGTGAATGCTTTTGGGAAGTTTAAAAGTAAAAATCCTGAAGATAAACACAAATTGGTTTTAATTGGCAAGCGGGGGTTTGGCTTTGAGCGGGTTCAGAAAAATATAATAGAAAATAATTTACAAACAGAAGTAATTTTTCCCGGCTGGATTGACGACAAGGATTTGCCGATCTGGCTGAACTGTGCCGACCTTTTTGTTTTTCCTTCTTTGTTCGAAGGCTTCGGCATCCCGGTTCTGGAAGCCATGGCCTCGGGTTGCCCGGTTATTTGTTCCAATGCCACCAGCCTGCCGGAAGCGGCGGGTGAAGCGGCGCTCTTGTTTGATCCGGAAAATGAACACGAAATTGTTGAGAAAATGGAACAGGTTTTGTTAAAACCAGAGGTGGCGGCTGATCTGCGCAGACGAGGATTTGACCGCGCGCAAAACTTTTCCTGGGAAAAATGCGCTCGGCAAACGCTCCAAGTTATTAGAGAAAAATGACAATAGTTTTATTTTTTGCTAAAATATATTTATGAGACCAGAGCTCAGTTTTGACTGGCCAATCATTGGACACAAAAAAATCAAAGGTTTTTTGCAGAGAGGAGTGCTAGGTAACAATTTTGCCCATGCTTATATTTTTTGCGGGCCGGCTAAAACAGGAAAAACTCTGACTGCCAGAACATTTGCTCAAACCATACTTTGCGAGAATTATAAAAAATATTTACAAGCATCAAGCTTTGAGGCAGACAAATTAGTTGTTCCCTGCGGACTGTGTAATTCATGTAAACAATTTAAATCAAAAGTGTACGCTGATTTGTACGTTGTTGAGCGGGAGATCAATGAAAAAACAGGCAAAAAGAAAAATGCGCTCAGCGTGGCTCAAATCCGGGATTTGCTGGAAAAAATCAGCAAGCGAGCGTTTCTCAATTCATACAAAATCGTTTTGATTCCGGAGGCCCAGCTGCTCAATCAGGAGGCCAGCAATTGTTTATTAAAAACGTTGGAAGAGCCAACGCCGCGGACAATCATTATACTAATGACGCCGAACAAGGAATTGCTTTTGCCGACTATTTTGTCCCGTTGTCAGTCGTTAAAGTTTTTACCGGTGACCAATGAGGAGATTTATCAGTATTTGCTTGGCCGGGGAGCTAATCGTTCACTGGCTCTGGAATTGGCAAGCGTGGCTGAGGGGCGACCGACAGTGGCGATGAAGTTTTTTGCTGAGCCTGAAAAGTTTCAGTCTTACAAACAGGAAAATACTGAAATGCTACAAATTTTTAACAGCGGGATAGTGAAGAAATTTAAGTTTGTGGAAAAACTCGCGGAAAATAACAAGCAGACAGATGCGCTAATGGAAAAGCTTAATCACCTGAGCGGTCTATCCCGAGATTTGTTGCTGATCGCTAATTATAAAAATGAATTGGTGGTCAATCCGTATTTAATCGAAGAATTAAAAAAAATATCCGATGTATATGATTGTGGAAAAATTGTCGGATTCATTCAGCGGATAGAAGAAACAAAGAAATTAATAAAAGAAAACATCAACGCCAGATTTGCTCTGGAAAATTTAATAATTGATATTTAATAAATAAAAAGAGAAAGAAGTGATAGAAGTGGTAGGTGCGAAAAACCGCTAATATCGCTTTTCACTTTTTGTGCCAAAGGCGCATCCGCCAATGGCGGAAACTTTTAACTTAAAAATAATATGTGGAGGAAATTTTTATTGCTGGCGGTCGTGTTAATCTTAATCTTTAGCGCAACTGGCTGCATTACACTAAAAAAACAAGCGGCTGCGCCGAGTAAATTGGGTGGCGCCTTTTTTACTGATGATCGATTTGAGACCTGGAAACACCGTTCACAGCTGATGACTCCGGGCGAGACTCCGGGAACGATAGGCGGAGTGGATGTGTATTTTATGAAATTTGATCCGAGCGATTCAGACGCTATTTATGTGGGAACTCGAGCTGATGGTTTGTATTATTCCTATAATGGTGGTCTCGGCTGGATGAAGTCAGAGCGCTTGCCGGCCGGGTTGGTTAGGGATCTGGCGGTGGATAATAAAAATAAATGCCGGCTCTATGCGGCGGTGGATACCCGCATTTTCAAGAGTGAGGATTGCGCTAGGAGTTGGGTTCAGATTTATTATACTGACAATGCGGAGAAACTGGTTACGGCTTTGGCGATCGATTGGTATGATCCGAATGTTATCTATAGCGGGTTGTCCGATGGGTCAGTTCTTAAGAGTGAAAATATGGGGGTTAGCTGGAGAATGGTTAATCAATTGAAAAAAAGGATTTTTAAGATCATGGTTGACCCGCATGACAGCCGAAATGTTTATGTGGGAGTAGAAAGTACCGGTTTATTTAAGTCAATGGATAAAGGGGAAACCTGGCAGGATCTGAATAAAGCAATGAAGGATTACAAGGAGTCAAAATCATATTATGACTTTGATTTGTCGGTTACTGTCAAGAATATGATTATTTATGCCAATAAATATGGTCTGTTGCGCAGTCTCGACGGCGGCGACACCTGGCTTGAGGTGAAGCTTTTGACTCCGCCGGCTTCGGAGATTATTTATTCCTTGGCAATTGATCCGACCAATGCGAATTATATTTATTACAGTACTAATTCCGCGGTTTACAAAACGCTTGATGCAGGTGTAAATTGGGTAGTGAAGAAAACGCCGACCACTAGAGTGGCGAGCGAAATAATAGTTCATCCAAAGGAACCCGCAAAGATCTTTGTTGGTGTGAAAGAAATTGCGGAATAAATTTGAGATTAAGTAATTGGGGAATTGGGTAATTAAGAAATAAAAAAAATATATGAGTAATGAATTTATTCAAAAGTATGAGGGGGACTTTGTTCAGTCGATTGATCATTTTAAAAAAGAACTGGCCAATGTTCGCGCCGGCCGAGCAAATCCGAGCATGGTTGAGGATATACTGGTGGATTCTTATGGCGTGAAAACTCCAATCAAACAGCTGGCCAGTATTGCTGTGCCGGAAGCTCGTTCCATGACTATTGAGCCGTGGGACAAGAATTTGATCAAAGAAATTGAAAAAGCTATTTCATATGCTAATTTAGGTTTGGCTGTTTCCGCAGAAAGCACTTTGGTCAGGGTGACCGTACCTCAGATGACAGAAGAAAACAGGAAAGATATGGTTAAGTCAATTAATGAAAAATTGGAAACCGCCAAAGTCGCAGTGCGTTCAGTGAGAGAGAGAATCAAGGATGAGGTCACTGAGGCCTTTAAGAATAGCGATATTACTGAAGATGATAAATACGATTATGTAAAAGAGTTGGATGAAAAGGTTACTGGCTTGAATAAGGATTTGCAAAATTTGACTGAGGTAAAAGAAAAAGAAATAATGTCTGTGTAAATGATTACTGATTGTACTGATATACTGATTAAATATCCGTACTTCCGTATTGATCTGTAATCTGTAAATATGAAAGATTCAATGGAAAAAATTATAAGCCTTTGCAAAAGGCGGGGATTTGTTTATCCGTCAAGTGAAATATACGGCGGGTTTGCCGCTGTTTATGATTTTGGTCCTTATGGCGTAGAATTGAAAAAAAACATTGAGCAAGCTTGGTGGAAAAACATGGTTCAGAATCATGAAAACATTGTCGGGCTAGATTCAGCGATTTTTATGTCGCCAAAAGTTTGGGAGGCGAGCGGGCATGTCAGCGGGTTTTCTGATCCTTTGGCTGAATGTAAAAAATGCCATGCTCGTTCCAGAGTGGATCATTTGCTCGAAGAAGTCGGTGTTTTTGCCGACGAAAAAATGTCGGAAGACGAGATCAATAAAATATTTGAAAAAAATAAAGACAAAGTCAAATGCCCGAGTTGTGGAGCCAAAAATTTTACCGAAGCCAGGAATTTTAATTTACTGGTCAAATCAAATCTTGGTAACTTTACCGGCGACTGGGACAAGGAACCGACGTATTTGCGCGGCGAGACTTGCCAGGGCATTTATGTTAATTTTAAAAATGTGCTTGATTCCAGCCGGGTGAAGGTTCCATTTGGCATTGCGCAAGTTGGCAAAGCTTTTCGTAATGAAATTACCGCCCGCCAGTTTATTTTCCGCACGCGCGAATTTGAACAGATGGAAATGCAATACTTTGTCAAAGAGAAAGAGGCGACGAAAGAATATAATCGTTGGAAAAAGGAGCGTTGGGATTTTTATGTTCATAATTTGGGAATTAATGAAAAAAAATTGCGCTGGCATGAACATGAAAATTTAGTTTTTTATGCCAAGGAAGCTTGGGATATTGAATATGAATTCCCATTCGGGTTCAAAGAAGTGGAAGGTATTCACAATCGTTCTGATTATGATTTAACCCAGCATTCCAAGCATTCCGGTTGTGACCTCAGCTACACTGACCCGAAAACAAATGAAAAATTCATTCCGTGGGTGGTGGAAACTTCCGCCGGGTTGAGTCGAAGTTTGTTTGTGGTTTTGTGCGATGCTTATACCGAGGAAAAAGTCGGCGAGGAAGAACGCGTTGTTCTTAAATTAAAAAATGAATTAGCGCCGGTAAAAATCGCGGTGTTCCCGCTTTTGAAAAATAAACCCGAGCTTGTCAAAATAGCCAAGGAAATATTTGACAATTTGAAAACCAAGTGGGTTTGTGAATTTGACGACAATGGCAATGTTGGGAAACGATACCGCCGTCAGGATGAGATCGGAACACCTTATTGTATTACTGTAGATTTTGATACTGTGGAGAAAGATGATTCTGTCACAGTTCGAGATAGAGATTCAATGGAACAGGAAAGAATTAAAATTAAAGATTTGGAAAAATATTTTGAGGAAAAATTGTGATTCGGTATGGTCAAACTCAATTCAAAACAAAAGCAACTGATTGAAAATAATGCTTTAGGTTTGGCCACTGTAAATGAGGACGGCTCGCCGCATGTGATTGCCGTTGGTTATTGCAAGGTCGTGGGTGTAAACAGGATTTTGGCGACGGACAATTATATGCGGGAGACAACGGAAAATATTTTGAAAAATAATTTGGCGGCCGTGGCTGTTTGGAACAGCGACTGGCAAACTAAATGCGAGGGGTATGAATTTTCCGGCAAAGCCGATTATTTTACAAAAGGAAAATGGTTTGACAAGGTGAGAGCCTTGAAAGAGAATCAGGGCGAACCGTGCCGCGGCGCGATTTTAATCACAATAAATAAAATAAAACGTTTGGCGTAGTTTTGTCCTTTGACAAGGAGGGAAACAATGAACTTCCATGACCCATATTTTTTTGCGGGTATGATTCTGACGCTTTTGATAGCTTATGGGACTTTGATTGCCTTAATCGTTTTCTGTCGTCGTGAATTTGCAAAACCTAGGCAGATTGAGCTTAGGGTTTTCGATGGCTTCATCTGTCCGCTGGCGATTTCTATTTTCGATGAGCCGACCGCAGAGGAATTGTCGGAGCTTATTGAAAAGATTGAAGCGGTTGCGAATTCACAACCGCCTTTGTGGAAGGAAAGCAATGGCCAGTGAACGCGCGGTTACCTATCTGTTCATCATTATAGAAGAAAAACCTAGGCAGGTGATCGCATCTGTGGATGAACGATAACGTTAAGTCCGTGTTTACAAAGGGTGACGCTTCGCCCTTTTTTTTATTTTGTGTTATAATATTAAAAGATGCGATTGTAAAAATAAAAAATCAAGAAACTAATAAATTAATAAAACATCTGTCCGTTCATTGCGGAAGAAAACAAAAACATAAAAATAAAAGTATGAAAATTTTTGATGTGGTCACCGTGGGCAGCGCTCTAAAAGACATAATGTTTTACAGTGACGAAATAAGCGTGATAAAAAACAGCAAGGACATTACCCGCCAAAAATTAATGGCAGTGGAATACGGCGCCAAAGTCCCCATTAAGGAGGTGTTTGTCAATTATGGCGGCGGAGCGCTGAACACGGCGGTTGGTTTGAAAAATTTTGGACTTGATAGCGCGCCCATGGTTCATGTCGGACGCGATCAGGTTGGCAGAGAAATGTATTCTTATTTAAAAAGTAAACAAATCAGCACCAGGCTCATCAGCGTTGACCGAGAAGAGAGAACCGGGTTTTCAATTGTTATGACAGCGGCCCGGGACAAGGAGCACACTATTTTTACTTACAAAGGAGCGAGTAGTTTTCTGGAAGTTGCCGGTTTAAGAAACTTTCGCACAAAATGGTTTTATGTTTCTGCTTTAACTAATAGGAGCTGGGCGCTGGAATTTGACAAACTGGTGCGGCAAACGCGCAGGAATGTGAAGATCGCCTGGAATCCGGGCTCGTTGCAGCTCAAGGAATTTAATAAATTGATCAGCTTTTTACCAGACATTGAACTTTTAATTTTGAATAAAGATGAAGCTATTGAACTTGTGAAAAATGATAATCCTCGAACAGTCAAAACCAGATTGAATGATTCAAAGTATTTACTGCGAAAAATAAAAGCGTACGGCCCGCAAAAAGTCGTAATTACGCAGGGAGTCAGGGGGGCTGTTGCGATTGATGAATTAAATAATTATTTTTATGCTCCAGCTGTCAGTGTGATCCACAGAATAGTTGACACGGTGGGCGCGGGCGATGCTTTTTCTTCCGGACTATTGGCCGGCCTTGTGAAGTGGGAAGATTTTGAAAAAGCGCTGCGTCTCGGAATCAGAAACAGCGCCAATGTTTTGTATCGAGTGGGCGCGCAGAACGGACTACTGAAAATAAGATTGTAAATTGTTAATACTTTCAATAAAAAAATAAACAGCTCCTGATGTAAGGATGCTGTTTTATTTTTTTCTCTGGCTTTTCAGCCATTCTTCGTTAGCCGCGGTTTGCTTTTCAATTTTATCGACCAGGGCGAGTATTTGCTGACGGCTTTGCTCATCTATCGTCTCAAGATTGGTGCGTAGCCATGGCAGGATCGTGTTTCTGGTTTCTTTGTTTTTCTTTCTGATCTGACGGCGACTGCAGTAAAGCAGAGTTCGTTGATTGTGCAGTCGATCGGCCGCTTTGACCAGCTTGGTCGGTACCCGATTGCTGGCCAGCAGTTTTCGCCATTTTTTTTGCGGATCGTTCACCTTGACTTTTGTCACTTCCCAGGCGACTGCGGTGATGTCCGGAGAAACCTGATCAAACATGAATTTAAGATGCCGGCGCTTGGCAACAAAGGTGTCTTCAATAATGTCATGTAGCAGGGCTGCTGTTAACAGAATTGTTAGCCGTAATTGATCAGTAATTCCTGTTTCTGTGAGCAGAATCCAGGCAACGGCTTTGACGTGGTCAAAATAGCGTTCTCCGTCTTTGCGCTGTTGCTGACGGTGCGCTTCTTTGGCAATATTGTAGGCCACTTCAATGGCTACAATACAACGTTCATCTGAAATTTTTTGCCTTACTTTGGCAAAGAACTGTTTTTTTGGCGGAGCTCTGTTTTTGTCCATTAATGCCCCTCCTCGTTGTTGGACAAAACTGTTTGACATTTAAATATAAGCAAATTTTATTGTAATGTCAAGTAAAAGAAGATTCATTGCTGTTTTACATAAAACTTATCAACTTCCAAATGTCAGGCAGATATGCTAAAATATAGTTGAATAATAAAAATGGATAATATAAAACGCAATTAAATGTTGCGTAAAGTTGGTTTTAATAATAATAATAATAATAATAATAATTTATAAATTATGTTAAAAATCAGAATTGAAATTTCAGCGCGTCATATCCATTTTACCAGGCACGATTTGGAAACGCTTTTTGGCGATAGCTATGAATTGGCCAAAGTTAAGGATTTATCCCAAGGCGGAGAATTTGCCAGTACTGATACAGTGATTTTAGTCGGGTCGAAGGGGAAGTTAGAGGGCGTCAGAATCATCGGACCGTGCCGCAGTCATACACAGGCGGAAGTTTCCAGAACAGATACTTTTGCTCTCGGTTGCAAAGCTCCTTTGCGCTTGTCAGGAAAAGTGATTCGTTCCGGCGCGGTTAAAATTATTGGTCCGAAAGGAGAATTGGACTTGGAAGAGGGCTTGATAGTACCCAAAAGACATATTCATTTGTCTTCGCAGGAGGCGGCTAATTACGGGCTGGCAAACGGACAAAACGTTAAAGTCGCAGTGGAAGGCCCGCGGGCATTAGTATTTGATGAGGTGGAAGTGAGAGTGGCGGAAAATTATGAAGAGGCGATTCACCTAGATACTGACGAAGCCAATGCCGCGGGAATTGACGGGCCGACCGAAGGAATAATTATTGTTGAATAAATAAGCAACAAGCTTTCTTAAATGTATGAAATATATTTTGGTTATTAATGTCGGTAGTTCAAGCCTGAAATTCAAATTGTTCACTGAGAAACAAAAAGAAGTTGCCGCGGGGCTGGTTGAAAAAATCGGACAAAAAGGATCTTTTGTCAGTTATAATTTTGGAAAAACAAGTGAGAAGCGCGCGCAAAATATAGCAGATCATGATCAGGCTTTTAGTGCGGTTATTGACGTTCTGCGGAGAAATCAGGTTGAACTTCACAAAATTTATAAGGTCGGCCATCGCGTTGTTCATGGCGGGGAGAAATTTATTAAGCCGATATTGATAACTGCTCAAACTTTGAAGCAGCTGGAAAAATATAATAAGTTGGCGCCTTTGCATAACCCGCATAATATTGCCGGCATTAAAGCTTGCCTGAAACTATTGCCGACTGTAAAAAATTACGCGGTTTTTGACACTGCTTTTCACGCTTCGATGCCAGATTATGCTTTTTTGTATCCTTTGCCTTATAAAATTTATAAAAAATATCAGTTGCGACGCTATGGTTTTCATGGAATTTCTCATCAATATGTCAGTTTACAGGCGGCAAAACAGTTGAGAAAGGAAAAGCCAAATTTGATTACTTGCCATTTGGGCAGCGGTTGTTCAGTTACCGCAATAAAGCAAGGGAAATCAATTGACACGTCAATGGGCTTTACTCCGCTAGAAGGAGTGATGATGTCGACGCGGTCGGGAGACATTGATCCGGCGATTATTTTTTATTTGAAGCGCGAAGGAATGAGCGATAGTCAGATAGAAAAATTGTTAAACTTTGAATCTGGTTTAAAAGGCGTTTCAGGTCTGAAAGATATGCGTGACATAATGATTGCCTCGGGTTATAAAATCCCCGGATATACAACGCCATTGAAATTTACCGATCAGCAAAAATATCTTTCGCGATTAGCTTTGCAAATGTTTGTTTATAGAATTCAAAAATATATTGGCGCTTATACTGTTGTTCTTGATAATGTTGACGCTGTCGTATTTACCGCAGGGATTGGCGAGCGCAATAAAGACGTGCGCGATCTAATTGTCAGAGGATTGCCGAATCGGCCGCGAGTTTTAGTTATTCCGACAAATGAGGAGTTGATGATTGCTCGGTTGATTGGATAAATCAGTACATCAAGTATTAATACCTCATGTTTAAAAAACTTTTTGCAACTAAATTCACTTCCATAACTTCAGCCGCCGTGGTGATCGCCGCGGCCGGTTTGCTTTCTCGGATTTTGGGAATCGTGCGAGATCGCATTTTGGCCGGCCAATTTGGCGCCGGCAATGAGCTGGATATTTACTACGCGGCTTTTCGCGTGCCTGATTTGGTTTACAATTTGATTGTTCTCGGCGCGCTGTCCGCGGGTTTTATTCCTGTTTTTATTGGTCTTTTGAAAAATGAAGAAAGCCCGCTATACAAAACAAATGAGCTGGCCTGGAATCTTGTAAATAATATTTTAAATATTCTGGCTTTGTTTTTGTTCGGCGCATGTTTGATCCTGGCAGTGTTAAGTCCGTGGTTGGTGCCGCTCATAACGCCCGGTTTTAGCGGCGACAAGCTCCAGCTCACTATCAATTTAACTCGTCTGATGTTTTTTAGTCCGATATTGCTCGGACTTAGCGGTGTTTTTGGCGGCGTCTTGCAATCATTCAGGCGATTTTTAATTTTTTCACTGGCGCCGGTGATGTATAATTTGGGAATTATTTTTGGCGCCTTGTTCTTGGTGGATCGGTACAATATTTATGGTTTGGCTTTTGGCGTGATACTCGGCGCCGGCCTGCATTTGTTAATACAAATTCCAACGGTTTTCCGGCTTGGGTTTGGTTACCGTCTTATATTAAATTTTAAGGATTCACATTTTGTAAAAATAATTAAAATGATGGGGCCGAGAATCCTGGGTTTGGCGAGCGGCCAGTTTAATTTGATCATAATTACTGTTCTGGCCTCAACTTTGGCCGCCGGAAGTTTGGCGATATTTAACCTAGCAAATAATTTACAAAGTTTTGCCATCGGTATATTCGGTGTGTCTTACGCTATTGCTGTTTTTCCGGCTCTGTCAAAGTCATTTGCGGGAAAAGATGAACAAAATTTTTGTTCATCTTTTCAGCGCACTTTTAAACAAATTTTATTTTTTGTAATCCCTTGTTCAATTTTATTTATAATTCTGCGAGCGCAGATTGTCCGCATTATTCTCGGTTCTGGAAAATTTGACTGGAATGATACGGTTTTGACAGCCAATTCGCTTGGTTTGTTTTGTCTTAGCTTGTTCGCGCAATCATTGCTTCCTTTGTTGGCGAGAGCGTTTTATGCCCGGCACAATACCAAAATTCCGTTTTATGCCGCCTTTTTGTGCCTTTTGGTAAATGTTTTTTTGAGCTGGTGGCTGATTCAAAAGATTGGCGTGCTTGGTTTGGCTCTCGGATTTTCTATAAGTTCGATTTTTAATCTGGTTTTGCTTGTGGTCTGGCTGAAGCTGAGAATACCGAATATCTGGCGTAATGGCATCATCGTCGCGCTGGCAAAAATTTCCTTTGCTTCATTGCTAATGGGAGTTGCGGTTCAGTATACCAAAACTTGGCTCGGCCTTTCTGTTGATATGCAAAAGTTCTGGGGCGTTTTCATGCAGGGGCTTATTGCTACAATCGTGGGAATTGCAGTTTTTGTCCTGGTCGGATATTTATTGCAGACAGAAGAGCTTTTGAATTTTGTAGCAGGCTTGAAGAAAAAATTATTTAAGAGCGTGGAAGTCGAAGAGGGAATTCGAGAAGCGGGTTAAAAAATGATTGCAAATAATGAAATCTATGATTATTGATTAATTAAAGCCATTATGATAAACTAAATTGGACTGTTATGGCAACGGAGGGCTAGATGACGGATAAAGACAACAAGAAAGGCGGCGAAAAAAGCGGCTTTTGCGCCATGGCCGAGTGTTTTCCAAAAGGAGAAGACGGTCTGCCGGAGCAGTTGACGGAAGAAGAATTGGTGAGAATACGATTTGAACAAAGACTGAATACCGACCCTGCTTTTCGCGATAGAGTGGCGGCGGGATATGAAGAAGCAAAGAGCGGTAAGGATCGCCGATATTCTTTGGACGAGTTGATGAAACTTTTGGCGGAGGAATAGAGGAGGATCAAATGGCGCATATCAGAAAAGTTGGCGGAAAATGGTGCATGCTTGAAGGCAGCAAGGCAAAGGCTCTGCCGCCGGATATAGCAGAGACGTTGGAGAATGGAACCTTTAAGTTATCTGATTATGTGCAACCAACAGGTCAGCCACTTTCAACATCGTTGACTCCGAAAAACAAGAAAAGTTGAAAAAAGAAATGACATAGAGCAAAGGATCCCAGCGCGGGTCCTTTTTTTGTGTATTGATTTTTTGGCGGTTTTTGGCTATTATGTAATCACTCGCAACAATTGTTTAAGTTTTTGTTATGAATAATATTCGTAATTTTTGTATTATTGTTCACATTGATCACCCGCCTTCGCCAAGGCTTCGGCGGGCAGGCGGCAAGTTCAAATTATAATATGATGAATAAAATAAGAAATTTTTGTATAATAGCACATATAGATCACGGGAAAAGTACTCTGGCTGACCGTTTTTTGGAATTAACCGGAACTGTAGAAAAGAGAAATATGAAAGAACAGGTTTTGGATACAATGGATTTAGAGCGAGAAAGGGGAATTACAATCAAACTGCAGCCCGCCCGCATGAATTACCAGGATTATATTCTGAACCTAATTGATACCCCTGGGCATGTTGATTTTAATTATGAAGTTTCCAGGTCGCTCGCGGCGGTCGAAGGCGCGGTGCTTCTCGTTGATGCGGCGCAGGGAGTACAGGCGCAGACGCTGGCGAATTTATATTTGGCAATTGAGCAGGGACTGGAAATTATTCCGGTTATAAATAAAATTGATTTGCCGGCGGCCAATGTTGAAAAGGTAATGCACGAGATTATTAATCTTGTCGGTTGCAGGCCGGAGGAAATATTAAAGTGCAGCGCTAAAACCGGTGAAGGAGTACTGGAAATTTTACAGGCTGTAATAGAAAAGGTTCCCGCACCAAAAGGCAGTCTGGCTTTGCCTTTCCGCGCCTTGATATTTGATTCTTATTACGATGAATACAAGGGCGTGGTTGCTTATGCCCGTATTGTAGATGGGGAAATAAAAAAGAGCGATGAGATATTTATGGCCGGAACAGAGGCTCTGGGCGAAGTTCTGGATTGCGGAATTTTGAAACCGAATTTAATTCCAAAAGACAAATTAGGCGCCGGTGAAATCGGTTATGTCGTTACCGGGTTAAAGGAGATCGAAAAGTGCCGGGTCGGCGATACGATTACACTTTTAAAAGAGCGAGGCAAAGCCCAGCCTTTGGCCGGCTACAAAGAAGTCAAGCCAATGGTTTACGCCGGCATATTTTGTCAGGAAGGAAACGAATACAGTGAACTGCGTGAAGCGATTGGCAAATTAAAATTAAATGACGCCGCGCTGGCTTACGAGCCGGAAAATTCTCCGGTCCTTGGTTTTGGCTTTCGCTGCGGATTTCTCGGAATGCTGCACTTGGAAATTTTTCAGGAGCGGCTAAGGCGGGAATTTGATCTGGACTTGGTGGTGACTGTTCCGAGCGTGGCTTACAAGGTTGTGTTAAAGCCGGGCGCTAAATTTCCCAAGGGAGTGAAAACAGAACAAATCTTGTCTGATGTGGAATATTTAATAAAAAATCCAAATGAATTTCCCGATCCGTCGCAAATTGATCATATGGAAGAGCCGATTATGAAGGTTGACATTGTAGCGCCAAAAGATTTTATGGGCAATGTTATGACTTTGGTGCAGGAGAGCCGCGGCGAATATTTAAATACTGAATTTATTGACGAAACCAGAGTGATTTTGCATTACAAAATTCCTTTGGCCATGTTGATTGTTGATTTTTATGATAAATTAAAAACCGTAACTTCCGGCTACGGCTCAATGAATTATGAAATTGACAACTATAAGCCGGCTGAACTTTTGAAGCTGGATATTTTAGTTGCGGAAGATTCGATTGAAGCTTTTGGCACGATTGTTTATCGAGACGCGGCATTTAAAGTTGGAAAAAAAATTGTTGAGGGTCTGAAAGCCACGATTCCTCGCCAGCAGTTTGTGATCAAATTGCAGGCGGCGCTTGGCGGCAAGATTATTGCCGCGGAACGCATTTCAGCTTTGCGAAAAGATGTGACCGCCAAACTTTACGGCGGTGATTATAGTCGCCGCCAAAAACTTCTCACCAAGCAGAAAAAAGGTAAAAAGAAAATGATGGCGTTGGGTAAAGGGAAAGTGAATATTCCGCCGGAAGCTTTTCTTGCGGTGATGAAGCGATAAAATGTGAGATTAAATTGTTTTATAAAGCAGCGTATCAGGCGCTGCTTTGTTTTTTGTCAAGCCTAGCGATGTTTTTTGATTTATTTTACACAAAAAATTGATAAAAATAGCTGGCCGTTGACAATCTTTGGTTGTCATGCTATCATATAATGTTTTAGTTTGGTAATATTTAGCAAAACAACGATAGGAGGATACAATGAGAGCGGCGATATTGTCGGACATTCACAGCAATTGGCCGGCTCTGCGAGCCGTTGCGAAAGACATTGCCACAATGGGCGTTGATGTGATCTACTGCCTCGGCGATGTGACCGGTTATGGTCCGTTTCCGCGGGAATGCATTGCTTGGGCCAGGGAGCATTGCAATCTGACGCTCATGGGAAATCATGATTTTGGCGTGGGGCATGGCTGCAACATGGCCAATCATAATTACCCGGCGTTGTTGGCAATGGCGCAGAATGCCAAAATGCTCAAGGCTGATGATCTGGCCTTTTTGCGGGGACTGGAAATGGCCATGGATATTCCCAACCTGGGAATTTCAATGGTTCACGCGAACTGGACAGATCCTGACGGCTGGGAGTATATTCGCAACGAACATATCGCCCGCCAGCAGTTGACGGCTGTTGCGACGCCGGTTTTGTTCTTTGGCCATACTCATCAGCCGGCAATCTACCACATCAAGCATGGATTAGTAAAGCTTGGTATGTCACATTCGCCGCTGGAGGTTCGTTTCCCGTCGAAGTTCGCCATCAATGTGGGTAGCGTCGGCCAGCCGCGCGACGATGACCCGCGCGCCTGTTACATGGTGGTGGATTTTTTCCGCCACAAGCTCTTGGCAGAGTATCGGCGCGTTTCGTACAGGATTGATGAAACGGTTGCTGAAATGAAAAAGCTCAATCTCGACGGTATTCTTACCAAGCGACTGTATGAAGGAAGTTGAACAACAAAGCCGCCCGGCGTCTGCCATGGGCGGCCTTTTTTTTGCCTTATTAGTAGTAAAACAGCGAGCCAAGTGTCCACATAACCATAGAAAAAATCATGATTACCACGATAATTATCCAGACAATTTTTTGTAATTTGTTTTTGTTCATAGTAAAATGTGTATATGTCAAAAAGTTGGAAAATCAAAGATACTCCACCGGATGAGTTTAAAACTAAGCTTGCGGGCTATCATCCGATTATTGCAAAGCTATTATATAACAGAGGTTTGATAAGTCAATCGGCAATTGATTATTTTTTTAATCCTGAATATGAAAAGCTCTATGATCCATTCTTGTTTACTGACATGGAAAAGACGGTCCAGCGTATTTGGTCGGCGATTGAAAAGAAGGAAAGAATTTTAATTCACGGCGATTATGATGCTGATGGAGTTACTAGCGCAGCTATTTTGTCCCGGACCCTTAAATTGCTTGGCGCAGAAGTGGAAGTCTTCATCCCGCATCGGGAAGACGATGGTTATGGATTAAACATGGAGAATCTGAACAACTTTCGTGTTCAGGGAACAAAACTTTTGATTACAGTTGATTGCGGTATAACTAATGTGCAAGAAATCGCCACCCTAAACACAATGGGGATTGATGTCATCGTTACGGATCACCATGAGCCACTTTTGGAATTGCCGGATGCTTACGCAATTTTAGATCCCAAAGTAGATAATAGCGGCTATCCGTTCAAAGAGCTGGTCGGCGCGGGAGTTGCTTATAAGTTAATTTGCGGACTGTTAACTGATGTCAGCCGCGTTCCACGTTCCACGTTCCACGTTTATGGAGGGGTTGAAGGATTTCAAAAATGGCTGCTGGACATTGTGGCGATAGGAACGGTGGCTGATGTGGCACCGATTATTGGCGAGAATAGAGTTTTGGTTAAGTGGGGATTGAAAGTGTTGGAACAAACGCGCTGGGTGGGATTGCAAAAGTTGCTCGAATCAATTGGTTCCAAGGGGATTAATTCTTTTACAATCGGATTCCAAATCGCGCCGAGACTAAATGCCGCTGGTCGGATGAACCACGCGAGCGTTGCTTATGAATTATTAGTTTCCGAAAATGCGTTGGAAGCTGAGCGAATAGCTTTGGAATTGCAGGAGAATAATCAGGCGCGCCAGAAGGTAATTATTAAGGCGTTGGAAGAAGCTAAATTGCAGATTGAATCAATTGAAACAAAAAAAATTATTTTTGTATATGATGAGACCTGGTTACCCGGAATTGTTGGCCTGATTGCTGGGCGGCTTAGTGACGAGTTTTATCGTCCGGCAATCGCCATGACGCTTTCCAACGGAAAAGTTACAGGATCCGGCCGTTCAATCGCGGAATTTAATATTATTCAGGGGTTGCATTCAGTTAATAATTTTTTCGCTCGATATGGCGGTCATGCCGGTGCCTGCGGATTTACATTGACTGAGATTGAGGTTCGCGAGCAATTTGAAAATGATTTTACCAAGCACGTGGAAAAAGAGCTTGGCGAAATTGATTTACGGCCGGTACTCGATGTTGACGCTGAAATCCAAATCAATCAAATTGACTTTGATTTTTTGGGACAGCTAGAAAAATTTGCTCCGTTTGGCGAGGGCAATTCAAAACCGCTTTTTGTAATCAGGGATTTGAAAATTGCCGCCATGGATGCCATTGGCCAGGATCAAACTCATTTGCGGCTTAGCGTAAAACAAGAAAGTCCCCAGCTTTACAAAATGCTTTGGTTTGGAAAAGCAAAAGAGTGGTTGGAAAAGCTTCGTGTCGGTGATACAATAGAGGCAGTGTGCGAACTTGGTATTAATGAATGGAATGGGAATCGGGAATTTGAGTTTAAAGTTGTGGATTTGAAGGTAAAATGTAAAAGCTAAAAGTAATAAGCACAATATGAAACTAACAATAAACTGCGACGGGGGAGCGAGGGGCAATCCCGGCCCGGCTGCAATCGGGTATGTAATTAAAAATGAAAAAGGTAAAGTTTTGCACGGTGAAGGCAAATACATTGGCGAGACTACCAACAATCAGGCCGAGTATCAGGCCGTGGTTTTTGCGCTGGAAAAAGCAAAAGAGTTGGGTGGTACGGAATTGGAATTTAATTTGGACAGCGAACTTGTTGTGAAACAGTTGAAAGGAGAATACAAAGTGAAAAACCAAGAATTGGCTCAGCAGTTTTTGAAGATTTACAATTTACAGCATCATTTCAAAAAAATTGTATATAAACATCTTTATAGAGAGCAGAACACAGAAGCGGATGCGCTGGTAAATAAAGCACTTGATGAAATTGGAAAATAGAAATTGGAAACTGGAAACTAGAAACTAGGGTTGAGGGTGCGAAGTTTTATTCAAAGATCCGGCGCCAATCTCGGATTTTCAGTCTTGACAAATCTCTTATATTTTTATAACATTAACAATCGGTTTATTAGGTTCATTCAAAATTCAAACCGTGGAGGTGGCCATGAAGAATTCTCTGAAATATTTTTTGCCGCGTTTGGGAATGACGCTTGGCTGTTTGATTGTGGCCGGCGCCATATTGCTGGGGCCGACGTTTCAAATTATCAATTTGAGCGATGTACAAACGTTTTGTGCGGCGGTCGTCGGGCTGGGCATAGGGCTCGCTTCGTTTGTTGTCGGCAAATGGTTGGATGTTTGGCAGGAAGCTGACGACGATGATCCGAACAATGATCCTCGGGTTTGGATGTAGCGAGATTTTATAAGCAAGACAATCGTTCTGTTAAGACAGGGCGATTTTTTATTTGCGATAATTTGTTGTATAATAAACACATGGCAAAACAACCGGTTAAAAATTTTTTGGCGCGATTTCATTTAAGAGATAAATCGCTTTATTGCTTTTTTGCTTTATTGATTTTTTGTTTTATTGCCTTTTTGCTCTCCGGAGACTTCGCCGTCAACGCCAGCAAAAATCACAAAGTCAGCGGTTTTGCCTGGTCGGAAAATATCGGCTGGGTGTCGCTCAATTGCTATAACGAAGAAATTCTCAATAAATGTATTCAAACTGATTATGGCGTTGATTATGATTCCAATACGGGTAAATTAAACGGCTATGCCTGGTCGGAAAATGTCGGCTGGCTGTGTTTTGGCGAGAGCTGTACCGGTCCGAGTTTGCCTAATCTGGCAGTCACGCCTGACGGCTTTGCTCCGCAAGTCAGACTTTCCGACCATGGCCTTATTGACGGCTGGGCGGCCTGGACTTCAATTGGCGCCGACGGCTGGCTGAAGCTTTTGGGGCCGGAAGTTAATTTGTCGGGCAAAAAATACGCCTGCCGCAACTGCGCTTTATTAAAAGATGAAAGCAGAGAGCGTTGCGGAATTTGTTTTGCTTCTGAAGATTTTTCTGGTAGCCAGGAGATTTGCGAAGCCTGTAGTAATTGCGTAGGGAATATCTGTTATCAGTGCGACAAGTGTTACAAATACGGCGTTGGTATTGATTATTCAAATAACATGCTAATTGGTTGGGGTTGGAATGGTAATGGAAATGGGACTGGCTTTGGTTGGTTGGGATTTCATCCATTAGAGTCACAAGCAATAATTAATCCTCCGTACTTGGAAACAATAGGCGGAGATGTCTATGGGCAAAAGGGAGTTGGTTCAATGTACCAGGGTGTGACGCCAGAGGACAGTTATAACGCAACTTACATGGTTCAAAGCAATGGCAGTATAGTTCACTTTTCTTCAGAATGTGAAGCGACCGGTCAGTGCGGGTCAGCCGACTGGGTGAGTGACGAGGTCGGTCTCCTTAATCTGCCAAAACAAGAAAGCGCTTATCAATCAGAATTGGGGCTTTTAGACATAAAAGGTATGTTGGCAGAGCAATACGGACCAGTAAAAAAGATTACTGCGGCTACATTTTATGACAATTATTTAAAAGGAAATGTGTATTATTCAAATCATGATTTGAGCGTACCCGCGAAAGTTATTTATAATGGTTATTCAAATTATAGCGGCGCCGGTACGATTATTGTTCGTGGCGACCTGCATGTTAAGGGTAATCAATATTACCAGTTAACGTCTGTAAACAGCTTGAAAAAGTTGGCTTCAATCGGTTGGATTGTTATAAAGAATGACGATGGCGGCGGTGGCAATATTTACATTGATCCGAATGTAACAAAAGTGGTTGGCAGTTATTTTGCGGAGGGGACAATAAATACCGGCACGAAAGGAGAAGGGCAAATTGATAAGCCGCTTGAAGTTCAGGGCCTAATGGTAGCGCATGAATTCAAGTTTCAGCGCAATTACTCTGAACAAGGATTGAATGAGTCAGCGGAAAGAGTGATTTATGACTCTAGGGTTATTTCCAACCCGCCGCTGGGCTTTGTTGATCTGGCGAAAGCCTTGCCAAAAATAAAAAAATAATTGGTGTGTATAAATAATTCCTTTTTTAGTTGAAAAATGATATAATAAATTTTGTGGAATATCAGTATGAACGAATAAGAATGGAAATGGGTGAGAAGAGTAAGGGAGGAAGAAGCGAAACTAGAAATTTGAAATTAGAAATTGGGGTAGCCGTCTTTTCTTTTCTATCTTCTTAGGTCTCCTAACGTTTATTTTATTTCACATCTTCATTTTGTTTGTAATTCGTGATTTGCCTGTGATTTGTTGTTTGTGGTTTGTAATTTTTTCACTACTCATCATTTATTTACTAATAAACTTATATGGGACTATTTTCAAAAACCAGCTCAACAGACACAAATTATCTTGGCATTGACATTGGCGGCAGCAGTATCAAGCTGGTTGAATTGACCAATAATAATGGCCGGGCGCAATTGGTTACTTACGGTTATTTGGAGCGATCGCTCAAAGGCGAGGGCGCAAAATTGATTGATCAACCGGAACAAACTGCCGAATTAATCAAAAAAGTTACACAACAAAGCAAAGTCATTACCAAAAGAGCGGTTACAGCCTTACCTGCGCCGGCGGTTTTTAGTTCAATTATTTCTTTGAGTGAAATTAGCAAAAAAGATCTGGCTTCGCCAAAAAAAATTACTGCCGCAGTTGAATGGGAGGCAAAAAAAGTTTTGCCGTTGCCGCTTGAAGAAATGATTCTGGATTGGAAAGTTATAGCTTCAGATGATATTTTGACCAACAAAGAAACAGCCAAGTTGGATAAAATAAAAAATTTACAGGTGTTGCTTACGGGCGCTTCAAAAGAAGTGGTTCAAAAATACATTGAGATTTTCAAGAAAGCTAATCTGGATTTAATTAGTTTAGAAACCGAATCTTTTGCCCTGGCGCGTTCACTTGTCGGCAAAGACAAAGCAACAGTTGTTCTCGTTGATATCGGCGCGGTGAATACTGATATATCTGTAATAGAAAACGCCATTCCTCTTTTAAGTCGGAGTCTGGGTGTTGGCGGGCTGGAAATTACCAGAGAGATAGCCGAGACATTAAATGTTGCCGAAAGTCAGGCAGAACAATTTAAGCGGGATTTGTCCGGCGATTCAGAGTTGCTTCAGGATGGCGCGACCTTGCCGGAAATTATCGAGCGTCCGGTGAGAGCAATCATGGACGAGGTCCAATACACTATGAATTTTTACACAGAACAGCCGGGCAACAAAGGCAAAAAAATTGAAAGAATAGTTTTATCAGGTGGCACCGCCAAGTTGTTTAACATGTCAAAATATTTTACTGACAATCTGGGTATAAAAACATTCATCGGCAATCCCTGGTCGCGGGTAATATATCCGGAAGAAATGCAACCGGTTCTGGAAAATATCGGACCGCGTCTGGCTACTGCCATCGGGCTTGCCATGAGAGATATTGAGTAGAAGTTAAAAGTTTCCGCCTTTGGCGCAAACTTGATAAACTTTACGAATTTTACGAACCTTATAAACTGAATTAAATATGTCAAATGGAATCAGTTTGCTGCCTGATGATTTGAAAGAAAAAGAAGAATTGGAAAAGAAAAAAGTGCAGGAGGCGATGGGGGCCAAGAAATTTGAAATGCACTTGCCGGAGAAATTAGCAGGAAAAAAGGATTTATCAGGACTGGCAAAATCTGAGCAGACAATTAAAATCGGACTAGAACAAAAAGACCAACCGCAAAAAAGGGGAATTTTTCGAATTAAAAAAAAACCTGAATTAAGGTCGGTTCTGCCAACACCTCCGACTCCGTCGATAGCCCTGGTGCCGCCAATTCCACCATTGCCAAGGCCTATAATCGAAGTCAAACAGCCACCAGCGGATAGTACTTTCCGCATGAAGATCCCGCAAATTATTGATAAGTTGAATGGCACCGGTAAAAAAATAATTCGTGAAACAGCGGATGAAATAGAAGATGTTAAAACTTCGAAGTCATTGGCCAGCCTTTTTCAACGGGGCTTGGCTGTGATTAGATTCAAAAAACCGCCGGCAGAAATCAATTTAATTTCCGAAGATTATGTGGGAATTGTTCGCACCCAGTTTTGGCGACGGTTGAATGTGCTGCTGGTAGTTATTTTGATGTTTTTGTTGTTATTTTCAGGGGTGTTTTTGGTAATCAAATTTGAAAAAATAAAATTGGCTGGTGAGTATTCTGGTTTAATGCAGTCAATATCGCAGACTGAAGCGGAGATCAATTCATTCAGTTCTGATCAGCTGCAGGCAGACAATTTGTATGAAAGGGCAAAAATATTGCAAGTGCTTTTGGAAAATCATATATATTGGACCGCTTTATTTGACGAGCTAGAACACAATATTGCCAAAGATGTTTATTACACAAATTTTGTTGCTGAGAGCAATGGGGATATATTATTAACCGCAAAAACCAAGACTTATCATAGCGTGGCCGAGCAGCTGCAGATTTTTCAAAAGGCTGATTTTGTCCAAAGTGTGGAAGTCAGTTCAGCCAGCCAGTCTGCCGAAGAAACAGTAGACGAGTTTGCCTTTGAGACCGAAATGACCGAACCAGAGTTGCCGGCAAATTATTTTCCAATAGAATTCAATATTACCCTGCATCTGATGGACAATGCTTTACTAAAATAAATAACCTTCACCCTGTGTTATCCGCATTCGTTGATAAATTATTATGTTAAATTCTTCCGAAGCACGAAACAACAAACCAAAACCAGAGACAATCCGCCATTCGTCGGAAATTATTAGCGATAAAAAAATAAAAAGAGGCGGCTTTGTGTCGTTTGCCGAGTCTTTTATTAAAATATATAAACTATTGTTATTATTGGTCATAGCGGCAGCGCTTTGCGTTTTTGTGGCGGCTAGTTTTTTGCTGTATCGGACTGATATTGAAGATATTAAAAGTAGGATAGTTCAAAAACAAGCAGTACTCGCGGAAAAAGAACAAGAACTCGGTAGAGCGAAGTCAATAAAAATTGATTTTGATAACATCGGCGAATCTTCGAAAAAAATTATTGATATATTACCTTTAGAAAAAGATTTGCCGGGAATATTTGTTCAATTGGAGGCCTTGGCCATAAAAAATAATTTATTTCTTGGCTCACTTGATATTGCCGCCGGCGAAAATCTTGAAGAAAAAGAAGGCGTCGCCGCTCGTCAGTTGAATAAACTAATCTTGACGCTAAATGTCAAGGGCGGAGATTATTTTACATTTAAAAATTATTTGGCGGATATTGAAAACAATTTAAGATTACTGGATATCAAGTCAATTGCTTATACTCCAGACAGCAATGTTTATAGTCTGACTTTAAATACTTATTACTTTGGTGAACAATATGAAGAGCCGGAGCCGGAAGAATAAAGAGGCGACTGTGGCGGCGATAGTTATAGCCGCCATAATAATTTTGGCGGTGGGAATTTGGAGCGCCGAGCGTTTTTATTTTCAACCGCAATATCAGAGTCTGCTTGCGAGCCCTTCTGATTATTATTTTTTGTCCGGGGAAGGAACAAAGACAATTGATGACTTGAATGTAATCAAGGGATACTTGCAGGAAGACAAAAAATTTAATGATTTGCAAAAGAATGGCGATTGGCCGCTCGTAGCGGAAGAAATTGTGGGCCCAAAAGAAAATCCTTTTGAAGCGGAAAAAAGCGCGACTTTAGCCGCGGGAAAACAAAATCAAGCAAAGGAACTAGCCCCAGAAGCGCCGGTTCAGGAAGATTAAAATTAAAAATTTGATATTAATAACGTCTGAATGATTAAAGAAATACAAAAAAAACTGCTGAATTTTTTATTACAAAAAGGCGTGATCAGGGAGGCGCAATTGCGGGAGCTGGAAAATATTTTAGCCGCAAATGCTAATAAGGAATTAAGAGAAGTGGCTGTCAAAGGCGGATTTATCGATGCGGAAAGACTGGCTCAAACGGAGGCGGAATTTTTTAATTATCCATATATTTCTCTTTTACAGCAAAATATTCCCGAAGATGCCCAGGCTGTCCTGCCATTAACATTGGCTGAGCAGCATTTTGCCATTTGTTTTTCCAGGGAGGACAAAAAATTAAAAATCGCCATTGCCAAGCCGGAAGATTACAATGCCAGAGAGGCAATTGATTTTTGGGCCGCAAACAAGAACTTTGCGGTGGAATATTATTTATGTTCAGTTTATGCCTGGCAGGAAGCATTAAAAAAATATGGAGCTTTTGGCACGGACGTGGCGACGGCAGTCAGCCAAGTGGAAGAAGAAAGGAAAGAAAAAGAACTTGAAGATGTTTCAACTGAAAATATTGAAGAGGTAATCAAGAGCGCGCCGGTTTCTCAAATCGTTTCTATGATTGTGAAACATGGCATTGAGAGCCGAGCCTCTGATATTCATATTGAACCGTACGAAAATATTTCCCGCGTTCGTTTCCGCATTGATGGCATATTAAATACTGTACTTACTCTGCCTGGCTATATCCACGATTCTGTTATTTCTAGAATAAAGGTTTTATCAGACTTGAAGATTGATGAAACCAGAGTGCCGCAAGATGGTCGCTTTAAATATGAAACCGGTCAGCAAGGATATGATTTGCGAGTATCGATTATGCCCTTGGCCGGCAAGGAAAAAGCTACTCTCAGAATATTGGACATGTCAAACAAGGCTTTGACTTTGGAACAGCTTGGATTCAGCGATTCAATCAGAGCAATAGTAAAAAAAGCGCTGGAACAAACCTACGGCATGATTTTGGTGACTGGTCCGACGGGCTCCGGTAAATCGACCACACTTTTTTCAATTCTTAGCGAATTAAATAAGGAAGGGGTGAATATCACTACGCTTGAGGATCCGGTGGAATACAATATTCCCGGCATCAATCAGGCGCAAGTCCGGCCTGAAGTAAAATTTACTTTTGCCTCGGGTTTGCGTTCGCTTATGCGACAAGATCCGGATATTATCATGGTTGGAGAGATTCGCGATAATGAAACTGCGGAAATGGCAGTGCACGCCGCACTGACCGGTCATCTGTTGTTCTCCACTTTGCATACCAATGATTCTCTTGGAGCCATACCGCGTTTGATTGATATGAAATTGGAGCCGTTTTTGCTGGCTTCAACGCTCAATCTGATTATTGCCCAGAGATTGAGCCGCAGAATTTGTTCAAAATGCAAAGAGCAATATCCGTTGCCTGCAGATGTGGCGGTTCGAGTTCGCCAGCAATTAAAGGACATATCGGCGGATAAATTGCCGGCAGAGATTGATTTAACAAAAAATGAATTGTTCGGTTACAAGGGCAAAGGGTGTCCGGTCTGTAAAAACACGGGCTATAGCGGTCGCGTGGTAATTTCGGAGGCTCTGCCTATTTCCGACAAAATGAGAATAATCATTGCCAATGGATTTGCTCAAGTCGAAGTAGAAAAGGAACTGGATAGGCTCGGGAGAATAAACCTTATCCAGGATGGACTTATCAAGGCACTGCTTGGTGTTACGACTATGGAAGAAGTCTTCCGTGTCAGCAAGGAAGTGGAGGAACAGGAATAGAACTGTAAATCACAAAGTACAGATTCCAAATTACAAACAAATTACAAATTTCAAATGAATCCAAAGGCGTCAGAATCTAACTTGATTGATAGTAAAGTTGATTGTAATTTGTTATTTATACTTTATTGTTTGTGATTTGTAGTTCGGAATTTGTGATTTTCGTTTTATTCACCACTTCCTATACCACTCTCTTCGTTCGGGTACAGGGCAAGCACCACTTACCACTCACCACTCACTACTCTACTATGCCCTTATATAACTATAGAGCGAAAAAATACAATGAACAGGCGCTGTCAGAAGGCGCAGTAGAGGCGGAAACAGAAAGCATTGCCGTGGATCTTTTGGAAGAGCGCGGATATTCAGTTTTGTTTTTGGAAGAAAAAAAAAGTAATATTTTTAATTTTGATTTACTGGTCGGGCGCGTAAAACCAAAGGATTTGGTTATTTTTTCCAGGCAGCTTTCAATATTGATTTCTGCTGAAGTGCCGGTGGTTGAAGCATTGAAAGATTTGGCTTCGCAAACTAAAAATAAAAAGCTCAAAAAAACAACTGCCAGCGTAGTGCAGGAAGTTGAGGGTGGAGTAAGATTTTCAGAAGCCTTGTCGCACTACCCGAAAATTTTTGATAGTTTTTTTGTCAATATTATCAAGTCCGGCGAAGTATCCGGCCGTCTGCAGGAAGTACTTCTTTATCTGGCTGATCAGATGGAAAAAGATTATGATTTGAAAAGCAAAATCAAAGGAGCCATGATTTACCCGATTTTTATTGTCTGCAGTTTGGTGGCGATCGGCGCTTTGATGATGATTTTTGTCGTTCCGAAATTAACTGATATGCTGACGCAGACCGGTGCGGAATTGCCGCTGGCCACGAGGATTATTCAGGGGATCAGCGAATTTTTGATCCATGATTGGTGGCTTTTGTTACTTGTAATAATTGCGGTTGTTGGTGGTCTGCGCCTTTTTTCCAAGAGTAAAAAAGGAAAAAGGGCGGTTGATAATTTAAAATTAAATTTACCTATTTTTGGCCCACTATTAAATTATATTGCCGTAATCAGGTTTGCGCGCAGTTTCCGAACTTTGCTCATAGGTGGAGTGGATATTGTTGAGGGTCTGGGCATTGCTTCTGATATGGTTGGAAATTCAATATATCGGGAATTACTTTTGAAGACAAAACAAAACGTTGAGGGCGGCGGCGCGCTGGGCGAAGAATTTAGCAAAAGCAAATTAGTGCCGCAAATGCTCTCGCAAATGCTTGAAACCGGCGAAGAAACTGGAATGATGGAGGCGGTATTGGAAAAAATAAGCGAATTTTACACTAGGGAAGTAAATAATACCATTGACAACCTGATGTCTTTGCTCGAACCGGTCATTATGATCGTTCTCGGCGTGGCAGTGGCGGTGATGATTACCGCGATTGTCCTGCCTATGTATGAAATTTCTAATAATATGTGATATAATTAAAACAGCGAAAGTCACAAATAACAAAGTCATATATATAAAATTTAATTAATTGAAAAAAATTATGAGGAAAAAAGGTTTTACGTTAATTGAGTTATTGGTGGTGATTGCCATTATTGGTCTATTATCATCACTCGCTGTTGTTTCTCTTGGAAATATTCGCGAAAAAGGCCGCGATACAAAACGTTTGAGCGATATGGACGCGGTAAAAACAGCCATGGAGCTGGTGAATAATGATCATGGCGGATACAAGACCGGCCTTGGATGCGTGTCCGGAGCGCTACACTCCTGCGTTAACGGTTACTTGGAAGCGAGTTTGCCAACAATTAAGAATTTAATTGATCCTGCGGGAACTGCAGTTTGCGCCACCGGATGCACCAGTGTCTGTGATTACAATCTGATAGCGTTAACGGAAAGTAGCTATAGAATTATTTTCTATCTTGAGAACGGCGCCGGGCAGTTCAAAGACAAGGGATGTTATGCTTTGACGGAAAAGGGAATCGTAAAACTATAATAAATTGAAATGATAAAATAAAAATTAATTGTTAAATGTTTATGAAAAAGCAAAAAGGTTTTACTTTGATTGAGCTTTTGGTTGTGATTGCAATCATTGGGCTTTTATCTTCACTGGCTGTTGTTTCGCTTGGCAATGTCAGAGAAAAAGGACGCGATACCAAGCGGCTAAGCGATATGGACGCGCTGAAAACAGCGTTTGAGTTGGTTAATAATGAAAGTGGCTCGTACAAGCCAGAGAATACTTGTTTTGCGGGAAAAATGTTATATCAGTGTACTGGTGGAGCTTTGGAAGGGTTTTTGCCAACAATTAAGAATCTTAAAGACCCGATTGGAACAGCCGGAAGTTGTATAGTTGCGGGTAACTGTGTCGCTGGCTGTGAATATGCAGTGCGAATGCTATCGGCGAGTACTTATGCTGTTGAGTTCTATCTGGAGACTGGAGCCGGAATGTTTAAAGAGGCCGGTTGTTATAGTATGTCTAACACGGGAATTGTTAAGAAGTAATAGGAAAATTCAATATGGGAGTTATATGAAATCTAGACTAAAAGGCTTTACATTAGTTGAAATTTTAATTGTAGTCGGAATCATAGGTTTGATTTTGACTTTGCTTGTGATTTCGTTAAATTCAAAGCAACGACAAATCAGAGATTCAAAAAGGATCAGCGACATGCAGACGCTCCGGAGTGCGCTCGAAGTGGTAAAAAATGAAACTGGCGGTTATGATCAGGCGTATTGCGATCTGACTTTTGTCAGCCTGTGTTCCAAAAAAGAAAATTCAGTGCTGGTGAAAGTAATGCCTGGTTTGGTAAAAACAAATGATCCGAAAGTTCTTGACGTAAGTTGCGCCAATGCGGGTGCCTGTGCCGATAAAGGGTGTAATTATAGTTTTACCCGGCTGGAACCGACGGATTATGAGATTCTTTTTAATTTGGAAAAGGGTGTTAATGAGTTTAATCTGGGAGGCTGTTACAAAGTGACGCCGGCCGGAATTATCAAAATGTAAACTAAAATAAAGCAGGAATTTTAAGGCACAGAGCAATTTCAAACGTTGTTAATAAAGCGTTTGAAATTTGTGTTTATAATGATGAGTTAGTCGTTTTACGTTACGCGCAATGCGTTATGCGATACGCGTTTTGAGAAAAATATGGATATAAAAAGGTGGATAATTTTAATATCAATAATCGTATTCACTTTTGCGATTTATCAGGCGGCTGATGCCAAGGTTGTTGATTTTGTGGTTGTTAGTTTTAATGAACAAACATTAGCAAGGGGATTTACAGTCAAAAGCGCTGACAAACAACTTTGGATCCCTGTTTTTTCCGGTCAATACAAAGACAGTTTAATAGTAAGCATTGCCAATACTGATAATGTTGATTCTCTGCTGGACAAGAAAAGGGCAGTCAGCGGATTTTATTCTTATGACATAAAAACAAATAAAGCCGGTTTTTTGGCTAAGCCGGTTTTGTTGTCTCTGGCTTTTGAAAGTGAAAACGTCGAGGCTAAGTCAATATATTTTTATGACAATCATCAAGGGAAATGGCGGGCGCTTCCGACAACAATTGATTTTGAAAATAAAACTGCTCGCGCAAAAACAATTTTCCCCTATGCCAAGATAGCGGTTTTGGAAGATGATCCAGAGTCGCTGACGGCTGAATCCGCTATTGTCATGGATAAATCTTCCGGCAATGTTTTATTTACAAAAAATTCGCATGAAGTCCGTTCAATCGCCAGTTTGACAAAATTAATGACCGCTCTGGTTTTCCTTGAGAATAATCCCGGCTGGGACAAAGAAATTGTCATGCAAAAGTCTGATTATGTCGGTGGCGCGACGCTGTGGGTGAAGGAAGGCGACCGGGTTTTGGTAAAAGATTTGTTTTATGCCATGCTTGTTGGGTCAAAAAATAATGCCGCCGAAGCTCTGACTCGCGTGACGGGTTTGCCTCGGGATAAATTTATTGCATCGATGAATCAAAAAGCGCTTGACCTGGGTTTATCAAATACTTATTTTGTCGAGCCGACCGGTCTGGATGAGCACAATGTTTCCACGGCCGAGGAAATGGCGATGATTGCCAGGCAGGCGTTTAATAATCTAGAAATATTAAAAGCCACCACAACCAGGTGGTACAAGGTTAGCCCGCTTAATAATGAGCTGGTATATTGGGTGCAAAATACCAGTGAAAAGTTATTAAATCGTGATTTGTATATTACTGGCTCCAAAACCGGCTGGACTGATGAAGCCGGCTACAATTTGGTAACGCAGGCAAAAAATAATGATAAAGAATTAATTGCGCTGGTTATGGGCGCCAAGATCCGGATGAATTATGAAGAAGTTTATCGTTTGTTAAAGCAGTATCTTTCGGGCGAAAATGAAAGATTACAAATTACAAACAACAAATCACAAACAAATTACAAATAACAAATTAGGATCAGCAATCTTGGTAATTCGTACGATTCTTATTTGCGTAATATAACAAATAACAAAAGTTGAAAATTGGCCGTTTTGAAAACGGTTTTTGTATACACAATTGTTTGTTTTGAACAGTTTTGTTATAATGAGTTTTGTGTTTATCTTTACTTAATATTAATATTAGTTTATGTCTGACAATCAACAGCGAATCAAAGATCTTTATCATGAAATTCAGGAAGCAAAAAAGAAACAAAAAGAATATACCGCCACTATCAAGGAGGCTTTTGTGGGAACGAAAGAATATCAGGACATTGCGGACGAAATGACCAAGCTACGCGCTAGGAAAAAACAAATCGAACAAATAATTCGTGCAGATTATTCTTCAGAGTTTAATAGTTTGGAAGACGTCAGGACAGATATTCGTGACACAAGACAGGTTTTGTCAGATATAATGTGGAATGAATTGATGAAAAATAATAAAGTGGAAGTGGTGGACGAAAATAATAATACCTATGTTCCGGAAGTAAAGGTGACCTTGAAAAAATTAGCTTAACATGATATAAAAAAGGCGCTGGAAAGCGTCTTTTTTGATAGTTATTATGAAAAAAAATAAAAATAAACGAGTCGCTGTTGGTATGAGCGGTGGAGTTGATTCTTCTGTAGCCGCAGCCTTGTTGTTAGATCAAGGTTATGATGTTGTCGGCGTTTTTATGAAATTTTGGTCAGATAAAGTGAAAGGCAAAGTTCGTGAAAACATTTGCTGTTCATTCGAATCTGCTGAAGACGCCAGGCGAGTTTGTCGCAAGCTGGGCATCCCGTTTTATGTAATTGATATGAAGCTTCCGTTCAAGAAAAAAATTGTTGACAATTTTGTTAATGAATACGAGTGCGGCCGTACCCCGAATCCGTGCGTGCGATGCAATCAATTTATAAAATTTGGTGAACTGTGGAAAAAATTAAAACCAATGGGAATTGATTTTGTGGCGACGGGACACTTTGCAAAGCAAAGAGGATCAAAGGGCAAGGATCAAAGGGCAAAGATAAAATTGTCCTGCGGAAAAGATAAAAACAAAGATCAGTCATATTTTTTGCATCAAATAAAACAAAAAGATTTGGCGCATATTTTATTTCCGGTTGGAAATTATACCAAGGAACAAGTTAGAAAGTTGGCTCAAAAATATAAATTGCCGACCGCCGAAAAAAAAGAATCGCAGGAAATATGTTTTGTGGCGGATAATAAGATTGGTGAATTTTTGTCCAGATATATTAAACTCGAAAAAGGAAATATTTTAGAAATGTCTACAAGGCAAATAATTGGCGAACACAATGGTTTGCCCTTGTACACAATTGGTCAACGCAAGGGGATTGGCCTGGCCGGCGGGCCGTGGTATGTCGTGCGTCTGGATAAAAAAAACAATACGCTATGGGTAAGCAAAGATGAGAAGGATATTTTAAACAAAGAATTTGTTGTTAAAAAAGTGAATTGGATTTCCGGTCAAGTTCCCTCACTGCCGCTAAAATGCAAATGTCGGGTGCGCTACCGCGCCAAAGATCTGGCTTGTGTTGTGGAAAAAGCAGCGGCCAGTAAATATGTTGTTAAGCTGAAAAAAACGGAGCGGGCAATCACTCCCGGCCAATACTGTGTTTTTTATCAGGGAGATGAATGTCTGGGCGGGGGAGAGATTGTGTGATTTTTGAAAAAGAAGCGATTATTATTTTGTGAAATAAAAAAACCCGCCAATCGCGTTGCGCGAAAGGCGGGCTATTGTCTGGTGGCCAGATCAATCGCGATCCAGCCCCCATGCTTCTTCGGTCATGACCCAGTCGTCGTTCCAGCGCTCCTCCTCACACATGGCCATGTCCATGCAATCCGCGTCGGTGAACACATTCCGGCGGCGAAGGCCGAGCTTGCCTTCTGCGTCGAATCCGTGTTCAAATGCATCCGGCGCTTCATCGGGGAACGGGTACTGCATCTGTGCGTCAATGTCGCGCATGTCTTCTTCGAATTCGAATGATTCCATGATGTTGGCAATGGCCACGTCGTACACTTCTTGCCACATGTCGGTGAAGTCCTGTTTCGGCACGTGCCGGCTGACGCCGGCCAGTTTGGCTGTTTCCGCGTCCGCGATTCGCCGAGCTTCCGCCTCGGCCGCTTGTCGCGCCTTCTGCTTTCTGGCCTCGTACTCTTTCATGTCAGAATCAGTCGTCATGATTTCCCTCCCACTGTATAGAGCAATGAACATTATTGATCAAAAGTTAATTATAGCATGCCGTGCGGTAAATGTCAATAGTTGTTCGATTTTGTCTAAATTTGAATAAGTGGTTGTTCGAATAATGTGATTAATCCCATTTGTCAAAAGTATATTTCTAAGCTAAAATAGTATATATGGTTAGGCGTGGTTTGTGGTAAAGTTAATCAAGTTAAGCTAGTTAATTAAGTTAATCTAGTTAATTGAGTAAACTGAATTTCGGTTTTCACCTTTCACTTTTTAACTTTTAATTCCCAAACTCTAATCTCTAATCTCCAAATTTATGAATGCGCACGAACTTCGCCAAATGTATTTAAATTTTTTTAAAGACAAAGGGCACGCGATTATCCCTTCAGCTTCATTAATTCCGGAAAATGATCCGACTGTTTTATTTACCACAGCCGGAATGCATCCTCTGGTTCCATATTTAATGGGCGAAAAACACGCGGCCGGCACCAGGCTGACTGATTTCCAAAAATGCATTCGCACTAATGATATTGATGAAGTCGGCGATCAATGGCATTTGACTTTTTTTGAAATGCTCGGTAATTGGTCGCTTGGCGACCAGCCTTCGCCTGATGGGCTACGGCTGGCAGGTTATTGGAAAAAAGAAGCGATTGAATGCAGTTTTGAATTTTTGACTTCTGAAAAATATTTGGGCCTGCCGATTGAAAAATTAGCAGTCACTGTTTTTGCGGGTGACAATGACGCTCCTTTTGACGAGGATAGTTTTAATGTTTGGAAAAAGCTTGGTATGCCGGAAGAACGCATTTATAAATACGATAAAAAAGAAAACTGGTGGGGGCCGGCCGGAAAAACAGGACCATGCGGACCGGACACGGAAATGTTTTATATTTCGGACAAGGAACCATGCGGGCCGGATTGTCAGCCCAGCTGTTCATGCGGCAAATATGTTGAAATCTGGAATGATGTGTTTATGGAATATAATAAAAAGTTAAAAGTTTCCGCCATGGGCGGACCCGCCTTTGGCGGGAAAAGTGAAAAGGTAAAAGGTAAAAGTAGTGAAGAACAATATGAATATGTAAAAGCAAAGCAGAGAAATGTTGATACTGGAATGGGATTGGAAAGAACGATTTCAGTTTTAAATGACTTACCTGACAATTATTATTGTCCGCATATTGAACCGATCGTGGCTGAGGTGAATATGCTCAGAAAATACAAATATCTGGGGCAAGAAGGAATTGAAGGCACAGACATTTACGGTAAAAAAGATGCTGATGATTATGAAAAAAATAAAAAAGCGATTCGCGTTATTGTCGATCATGTCCGGGCGGCCACATTTATTTTGGGCGATGAACACGGGATCGAACCGTCAAATGTTGATCAGGGGTATGTTTTGCGTAGGTTAATTAGAAGAGCGGTGCGCTACGGAAGACAGCTAGGCATTGAGGGTGTCTTTACTCACAAAGTCGCGGGAGTGGTCGTGAGTGTTATGCAGGATATTTATCCTGAATTGAAAAAAAACAAAGAACTAATTATAAATCAATTGGTAAAGGAAGAAGAAAAGTTTGCCGAGACCTTGGAAAAAGGTTTACGGGAATTTAATAAAATGGCCAAAGACAAAAAAATTGACGGCAAGGAGGCTTTTGTTTTATTTGCAACTTATGGTTTTCCATTTGAAATGACTGAAGAGCTGGCAAAAGAAATTGGGGCAATAATTAAAAAAGAAGAATTTGATGCTGAATTTGAAAAACATCAGGTCCTTTCTCGCGCCGGTGCTGAGCAAAGATTCAAAGGCGGGCTGGCCGATGCTTCAGAAGAAACTTGCAAATTGCACACAGCCACTCATCTGCTTCAAGCGGCTTTGCACAAAGTATTGGGTCCGCACGCTTTGCAAAAGGGAAGTAATATCACGCCGGAAAGGTTGAGGTTTGATTTTACGCATCCCGACAAAATGACTTCGGAACAAATCAAGCAGGTTGAAGATTTGGTTAATGAATGGATTGGCGGTGACATTGAAGTTGGTTGTGAAGAGATGGCGATTGAAGATGCCAAGAAAAAAGGCGCGATCGGACTTTTCGAAGACAAATACGGGCACGTGGCCAAAGTTTACACGATTGGAAACGTTTCCTGCGAAATGTGCGGCGGCCCGCACGCGCTGAGAACCGGCCAGCTTGGAAAATTCAGAATCAAAAAAGAAGAATCCAGTTCAGCTGGGGTGCGGAGGATAAAGGCAGTGTTGGAATAATTTTTATAAAACAATTTATTTAGCAGTCTAACAATATGAATGCAAATAGAGAAGTCCTAAGTTCGTCAGAAGCTTTAGAAAATGATAGAGACATGTTAGTCTCCGCCAATTTGGAATTTATTGGCAAAAGAATGCGACAAGTATTAAGCCAAAAATCTGTTGGAGGGAATGCTGGCTGTCGAGATGTTAATGGTAGAAAGTTTAGTTGCGCCGGAGTAAATTTTTATTATGATAATAGAGGTGTTATTGTGGAAATGGGTAATATCCAAAATCTATCGCCAGAGGTAAAAAAATATAATAAAGGCACAATAAGAATTGGAAAAATTTTTAATAAAGATGAGAAAGGTCAATTAGTGGATATATCGGCTTTAATAACAGATATTTATCTTAGTGGACATAATATACCTAATTTTACTGAAGTATCCTTAATTATAGAAAGAACTAAATTACAATATAATATCGCTCATTCTAAAACAGTTGAAGATCTTTTCAGCTCTTTAGATTTGTATGAAAATAAATTATATGATTCTCAAGGAAGAGAATTAGAGGTGCAGGATTATTTAAAACCGGTAATAATAAAAGTTGTGCAGGGTGAATCTGATCCCAGGTTTTTAACTTCTAATTATGGATTAAGAGATTGTGTGATAAAACTTAGAGATAAATTTTTGCAAGGAAAAGCTAAATAAATTATTAATCTTAAATAAAAATATACGGAGATTTTAATTACCGCCACGTCACGACTCAATTGAAATGATTGAAAGTCAGCTTAGAGCATTGGAAGAGGAATTGAGTATAATAGAACAAGTGATAAAACAAAAAAGAGAAAATTTAAAAGAGCTTGAAGAGCCGTTGGACCAGAAAAAAGATCCGGAGCCAAAAAGGGAATTAAAGGAAAAAATTCGTTCATGCAAAGTTATACTTCAAAACCTTGAACAAGAAGCAGAGAATTTAAAAGCCAGGATTAAAGAGTTACAAAGACACAATAAACAAGTTGAAGAAAATTAACATATTGCTCGTTAGGATAGAGAATAAAAATTATGGAAGTCAATGAGATGGTTACAAAGGAGTAATAATATTCGCATTATCCGCCTATATAATTATTAGTATAAATTTTATGACAAAAAAATGTAAATACTGCAAAGCGCCAATTGAAGGTTTGTTTGCCAAAGTTTCAGCGCTGGCCGGAGTCAAGCAATCGTTGAAATATCCTGATTACTGCAATAAATGCGAAGCCATGGCTGAAATGGAGGATAGCCAGAAAAAAGATTTAGAAAAAAAGCTGGAACCGAAAGATTTGTATGAAGCTGGCGAGTCCGGCGCTGAAGTTAAAAAGGAAGAAATAGAAAATGCTAAAAAAGCTGAACCAAAAAATCAGGGAGAAAAAGAAGAACAGTGGGCGGAAGAATTAAAAAAGGAACAGGCAGATGTTAGCGATCAAAAGTAGGCCAAATGGTTTTGCGGTTAAAGTCAGCTTGTCGAAAATAGCGTGAAATATTTTATGGCGGGAAAAATTACCGTCTGTTATAAAGTTTGGCAGAGGGTATTTTTTTTGGAATGATTTTTTGCGCTCTCATGATACATATCATGGGAGTTAGGAAGTTCTTGTGTCTCCGCCGTCAGCTTGGCAAAGTAATATTGCTGAAAAAAAAATTATTTGATAAGATAACAGCGGTCAATAAGGTGTTCAAATATGAGCGAACTAACTCCAATGTTGAAACAATATCGGGAAATAAAAGAAAAGCATCCTAATGAGTTGTTGTTTTTTCGTTTGGGCGATTTTTACGAACTTTTTGGAGAGGATGCCCGGCAGGCTTCAGGTATTTTGGATATTGTCTTGACAGCGAGACACAAGGGGGCGGCGAATGAAACGCCCATGTGCGGCGTGCCGCATCATGCTCTCGAAAGTTATCTGGCTAAATTATTAAAAGCCGGAAAAAGAGTGGCGATCTGCGACCAGGTGAGCGATCCTTCATTGCCCGGAATTGTGAAACGTGAAGTAACTCAGGTTGTTACGCCAGGTACAACGCTCGTGAATTCAACTTTGCAAAACAATTCAAATAATTATATTGCCAGCTTGACGCTTGAAAAAAATATCTGGGGGCTGGCGGTGGCTGATCTGACAACCGGTGAGTTTTTAGCGGCTGAAATCAGTGATTTAAATGTTTTAAAAAATGAATTGTTCCGAATCAGAGCCACTGAAGTAATTATTAATAAAAGTTTGGCCAATGACACCCGTTGCCGCGATTTTGTGGCGGAGCAAAGTCATGTTAATGTTTTTGATCTTTCAGTTTTTGAAAAACCGTACAATATTCTGACGCGGCATTTTAAAATGAAAAATCTGCAGTCATTTGGACTGGAAAACATGGAACAGGCAATCTGCGCCGCCGGTCGGTTACTTGCATATTTAAAAGACAATCAAAAATCAGAATTGGCGCATATTACCAAGATTAGCCGCTACAATTTTTCCGATCGAATGGTTTTGGACGAGGCGACAATCAGAAATTTGGAATTATTCCGGGCGAACTTTTCCGGTGAATTCCAGGGTTCTTTATTGTCCGTAATTGACAAAACAACGACCAGTATGGGTGGCCGGATGTTCAGGCGCTGGCTATTTTATCCGTTATTAAATCCGGAGTATATTGAAAAGCGGCTCGAAGCGGTCGGAGAAATTAAACAAGATTTAATTTTAATAAAAAGTTTAATTGAAAAACTAAAGTTAATGGCTGATTTGGAGCGCCTCATGGCGCGGCTTGGCTGTGGACGCGGAAACGCGCGCGACTGTTTGGGTTTGAAAAAAAGTTTAACTATTGTTCCTGAGATAAAAAGATTGCTTGAACAAAAAAAATCAGCGCTGTTGATTCAAACTCAATCTGAACTGGACAATCACGAAGAATTGGTTCAATTGCTGGATGAAGTTTTTGTTGAGGAGCCACCGGCCTTGATTGTCGAGGGCGGTATGATTAAGGATAATTATAATGAAGAGCTTGATGAACTCCGGAAAATTTCCCGCGGCGGCAAAGACTGGCTTTTGCAAATGCAGGCCAGGGAAGTGGAGCGAACCGGTATTTCGTCTTTGAAAGTGAAGTTTAATCGGGTGTTTGGCTATTATATTGAAATCAGCAATGCCAATCTGAATCAAGCGCCTGATGATTATATTCGCAAACAAACATTGGTTAATGCCGAACGATTCATTACTCCTGAATTAAAAGAATACGAAGAAAAAATACTTGGCGCGGAAGAAAAAATTTGTAATATTGAACGCCAGATTTTTCTTGAAACAGTTGAAAAGATTGTTAAGTATTTTGCGTCCTTGCAAAAAACCACTGATCTGATTGCTCGCCTAGATATTTTTCTTGGCCTGGCGGTCTTGGCAAGTGAAAATAATTTTTGCCGTCCTGTTGTGAATAATTCAGGAAAAATAAAAATTTCTAGCGGTCGACATCCGGTGATAGAAAAATTTCAAAGAGAAAGATATGTGCCAAATGATTTGGTTTTGGATCACGACAAGAATGAATTTATTTTGCTGACCGGTCCGAACATGAGTGGTAAATCAAGTTTTTTGCGCCAGACAGCGTTGATCGTTCTTATGGCGCAAACCGGTAGTTTTGTGTCGGCTGAAGCCGCGGAAATCGGCGTTGTTGACAGGATTTTTACCCGGGTCGGCGCTTCAGACAATCTGACGCAGGGCGTTTCCACTTTTATGGCGGAAATGCAGGAAGCGGCCAATATTTTAAATAATGCCAGTAAAAATTCGCTTATAATTTTGGATGAGCCCGGACGCGGCACTTCCACTTACGACGGTGTTTCCATTGCCTGGGCAATGATGGAGCATATTCACAATAATCTTCGCGCCAAAACCTTATTTGCCACTCATTACCATGAATTGACGTCAGTGGCGGAAAATCTTGAGCGGGCTGAAAACTATTGCGTGGCAGTGAGCGAAGACAAGGGGCGCGTGGTATTTCTTCACAAAATTGTTAAAGGCGCTACTTCAGAGAGCTATGGAATTGAAGTGGCAAAAATCGCCGGCCTGCCGGAGGAATTAACTTCGCGCGCCAATGAAATCCTCGCCGGACTTGAAAATCGGACTGAAATTAAATTAACAAAAAGAGCAGAGCAGACCCGTCTGGCGCTCCAAGCAACGCCAAAAGAAAAGAAAGTTTCGAGCGAATTGGCAAATTTGAAGGTTGATGAACTCACGCCGCTCCAGGCTTTGCAGAAGATCGCGGAATTGAAGGATGAATTAGTGGAGTTGTAATTAAATTTTGCGTATAATTACTGAAACGTTTGGACTTGACAAAAATTTAAAAATATAATACTATCTTATTTCTAGTGTTCTTTTCAGTTTTGTCGATTGGCGCAACAACAACAAGGAGGCGCGCATGATCAGGAAAGAAGATTCGAGGTGTCGTGATTGTCATGCCTTGAAAAAGTGCTTGGCAATGAAAATGGAAAAGTTGCAAAATGATTTGGCCAATGGGGAAGGCATTTTCACTGCAATGATGGGTCAGCATGACGAAGGCCTGCTGCCGTTTATGCTGGATGAAATGCGGAAACCGGCTGAAGCCGGCGCAGAAAATCGCGATCGGCTGATCGAGCTTGCGGCGTTCGTGGAACAGTACGTCGAATTCGCGGATCTGTGTGAAGCGAACGGCGATTTCGTGTCAGCGCCGGAAGAACTCAAGCAAAGAGTGGCCGCAATGGTTGTTCCGCTCATTCACAACAGGTGCCTGGGACAGGTAATCCTGGAGTCGGTGTTCGAGAAATTGAGCGGTATTGTGCCGCAGGTCAGATCAGATTTGGAAAAGGCGCTCGGTACTCTCGGCCCGTCCGCGGAGCGCAGCGCTGAAGCGTTGAAGTATTTGGCGTTCGTAGAACGCCGAGCCGGTTTCAAGGAAAGCTTCAACGCGTTGATCAAGGCAAATGGAGATTTCAGCTGCTGTCCTGACGAAATCAGGATGGAAGCTGTTGATCTCATTGCCGATTTTATGAATGAAACACGGGATACGGACACTGCCGTCGGTTTGGCAATGGTGGTGAACAATCGGATGCCCAGCCTCCTGCATTCGCTCGCGGAGACAATCGAATCGATCGGTCGGAGCGCGGAACAGGATCAGTTTTTCTTTGCCATGGTGCTTGGCTTTCTGCGCCAGGCCATTGCGCTGAATCAGCTGGACCTGACCATGGAGAGCGGCGACTATGAGGGCGATCTCGCAGACTTTTCGGATGAGACCAAGGCGCAGATTGTCCGGGTGCAAATGGAAATGCTCCGGGCGGTGAATCCGCCGTCCTGGGCAACCGGAGACATGGATGCGCTCATGGCATTTCCCCGCAAGGCGGTAGCCACGTTCGCGGTGCAGGATGAAATGTTGCCGCAGATGAGGGCACAGCTTTCGGCGCTGGCCGGCGCGGGCGACGATCGGGGGTACTTCACTGATCTGCAGGCGCGGTTCGAGGCGGAGCGCGCCAAGATCGAAGAAGCGCGGGCGATTGAGACGCGGGTGAAGGAATACTTCACTTCGGACGACTGTTCCACGGCAGGCATTCTTGCCCTGGTGGAAGAGAGTCCAGCTCTCGCCGAGGAGGCGGCCAAGTACGCCTTTACGGAGCGCCTGTCGTCAGTCTTTGACCGGATTTTTGAAAGGCTGGAGCAACTGGCCGCCATGAATCCTGCCTACAAGCCGGTGTACGAAGTCGCGAAGGCGAATCAGGCCGGCGGGGAGCTTGCTTCCATGCTGTTCAGTTCGTTGAAAGAAGGTTTGTCCGGCCTCGGAGTCAGGATTATCAAGCTGTGAGGCTGTGAGACAGGCACAGTAAATTAGTCCCTTAGGGGGGCGATAAATAAGAGCGTCGTTACACGTAACGGCGCCTTTTTTTGCAAAAATTTTTAGATATGATAAGGTAGTGACAGTAGGGGCAGGGACAGTAGGGGCAGAATATAATTCTGCCCCTACTGTCCCTACCTATATTTATGCCAATAAAAATTTTGCCAAAAGAATTAATCAATCAAATCGCGGCAGGTGAAGTGGTGGAGCGGCCGGCTTCCGTGATGAAAGAATTGGTTGAAAACGCGCTTGATGCCGGCGCGGAAAATATTATTGTTGAATTGGAAAACGGCGGAATAAATCTGATCAAAGTGACGGACGACGGTTGTGGTATGGATCGGGAAGACGCCAATCTCTGCCTGGTCGAGCATTCAACAAGTAAAATTTCTTCTTCGGAAGATTTATATCAAATAAAAACTCTGGGTTTTCGCGGAGAAGCGCTGTCCAGTATTTCCGCAGTCAGCGAATTTTGTTTAGTCACGAAAAACAAGGAATCAATCATCGGTACTAGCCTCAGAATGGAAAACGGACAAGTGGCGGTCGCAGACATTGGCGCGGCGGACGGCACGAGCGTGGAGGTGAAAAATTTGTTTTATAATATTCCGGCCAGAAAAAAATATTTAAAAACCGCGGTCACTGAATTTAATCATATCGTGGATCTTTTTTTGAATTATTGTCTGGCTTATCCGGAAATCTCATGGAAGTTGATTCATAACGCTAAAACAGTTTATCAGTTTCCGGCGGCGGGCTTGTCATCGCGGATTGCTGATTGCCTGGGCGATGATATTGCTGCCAATTTATTGCCGGTGGATTTGAAGCGCGAGGGGATCCAGGTCAAAGGTTATATTGGCTTGCCGGCTATCGGCCGTAATAATCGCAAGTTGCAGTATTTGTTTATTAATAAGAGGCCGGTTAATGAGTATATTATTTCCAAACAAGTTAAATCCGCTTTCGGCACATTATTGGCGCGAGATTTACATCCGGTTTATATTTTTGATTTAATAATTGATCCGATAAGCGTTGATGTCAATGTGCATCCGCGAAAAATGGAAGTGCGTTTTTCAGAACCGCAGATAATTTATCGGGCAATTTATCAAATTATCGCCGGTGTTCTGGATGAAAATGAGCTCGAGCGTCAGGTTAGCGCCAAAGAAGTTAAAGGGTTTGTGCCGATAGGGCATGTTTTGGAAAAAAAACAAGAACAAATTCCAATCAAAAAATTTAATCGGCCAAATACAAATTCGGATTTTTCTCAACCCAAAATAATGTCAACGGATTTCCGAAAGGCAATTGATAATTTTAATCAGAGAATGGTTCATACGGCGGATGAAGTGAGACCAGAAGTTTTTGCGGAGATTAAAAACGATGAACCAGTTTTTGTTGATGAATACAAAATTTTAGGGCAGGTTCAGAATTCCTATATTGTGGCGCAAACAGAAGAAGCAATAAAAATATATGATCAACATGCTAGTTCAGAAAGAATCCAATATGAAAAGATTGTCCGCGAATGGCAGATCGGAAAATTGGCCAGCCAAAAATTGCTTTTGCCTCAAAAAATCGAACTGGCGCCGACAGAAATCAGTTTATTTGAAAGTAATGCGGAACTGCTGGAAAGACTGGGTTTTGAAATTGCCAATTTCAGCGGCAATAGTTTTGCTGTTTCGGCCGTACCGCGGTTTTTTGTAAATAGTGATATTAAGCAGATAATTTTGCAGATACTTGGTGAACTGACTGAAATGGCGATAGTGGATGATTTGCCAAGCGGACCGGTAGAAGAAATTTTTAAAATGATGGCTTGTAAGAGCGCCATTAAATTTGGTGATGAATTATCGATTGAAGGAATGGAGGCGCTAGTGGCTGATCTTGAAAAATTAAGCAACCATTATACCTGTGTACACGGCCGACCATGTGCCATAGAATTTAAGTTCAGTGAATTGGAAAAAATGTTCAAAAGGAAGTAGGGCGTGGAGCTGGAACGGGTAGCGTGGAACGTGAGAGCGCAGAACATGTTAACAAGTAGTTTGACAATATTAAAAATATTGTGTAGTATATTTAAGTAAATTAATTGAAAAGTTGATCCTGAAAAACTTGTTGATATCGATATTATTTTGCTAAAATTAAATAAATATCAAAAATTGCGCCAAGGCCAAGGCTGATTTTACTGTTTTTGTATTGACATATTTTTAAAAAACATTATAATTAAGTTACTTTTTCATGGGTAAAAAAGACAACATTGAAATTCGAGGGACAGTTGAAGAACTTTTACCGGCAGCGGCTTTTCGCGTCAGGCTGGAAAACGGACATACAGTGCTGGCTCATTTGGCGGGGAAAATGCGCATGAACAGAATCCGGGTTTTGGTTGGCGATGACGTAAAGGTGGAAATGACGCCATACGATTTGACCAAGGGACGCATTGTGTATCGCTTCTAAATATATAAACAAAAAAATTGTTTTCAGAATATAATTTTTTATTGCCTTTATTAATTAATATGAAAGTAAGATCCTCTGTAAAAAAGATCTGCAAAGACTGCAAAACAATTCGCCGCAAGCGAAGAGTTTGGGTTATTTGCAAAAATCCAAAGCACAAACAAAGGCAAGGATAAAAGAATACAAGGATAAAAGAATATAAAACTATGGCTAGAATAGCGGGAATCAATTTACCAAATGAAAAAAGAATCGTCATTGCCCTGACATATATTTTTGGCATTGGACTCACCACAGCAGAAAAAATTATGGCGGTGACCAAGATTGATCCGAACATCAGAACAAAAGATTTAACAGAAGACCAAGTAAACATACTGCGTCTGGAAGTTGAGCGGGATAATCGCGTAGAAGGCGCTCTCCGGAGGGAAATTTTAGCAAATATTAAAAGGTTAAAAGAAATCCGAAGCTATCGTGGCAGCCGACATGCCAAAAGTTTGCCGTGTCGTGGACAGAGAACCAAAACAAATTGCCGGACAAGACGCGGCAATGTGCGCAGGACTATGGGCAGCGGCAGAAAGACCTCTGCGCAAAAAACATAATTTTTAATAATTTGAATAAAATTTATTTGCAATAAAATATGGTTGAAGATCAAACAACAATGCCAGTAGCTGAATCCGCTAAAAATATAGCAGCTGAAGTAAACGGTCAAGATCCGATGTCTTCTGACGCGCCGATTGAAACTGAAAAAAAGGCAAAAGGCTCAAAGAAAACCTTAAAAGCTAAAAAAGGCAAAAAGAAAATACAGCGTTCAGTGCCGATAGGCAATGCATATATCAAAGCAACATATAATAATACGATTGTTTCTTTGACTGACCAGACCGGCAATGTAATCGCTTTTTCCAGCGCCGGAGCCAATGGATTCAAAGGACCGAAAAAGGCTACTCCATATGCGGCCAGCGTGATTGTTCGGGAAGCGGTAAATAAAGCCAAGCCGTTCGGGCTAAAAGACGTAAATGTTTTTGTGCGCGGCGTGGGCATGGGCAGAGAGTCAGCTGTCCGAGGGTTAAATGCCAACGGCCTGAATGTTCTGGCAATCAAAGATGTGACACCTGTGCCTCATAATGGCTGCCGCAGACGCAAGCCAAGAAGGGTTTAATTCAAAAGAAAATTTTTTATATGGGTAGAGACCTAAATGCAAAATGCAAGCAATGCCGTCGAGAAGGTGTAAAACTTTTTCTCAAGGGAGATCGTTGCGCCAGCTCAAAGTGTGCCTTATTGAAAAGGAATTATTTCCCAGGTATACATGGTCTTAAATTGGGTAGAAATAACAGGATGTCAGGATATGGCACCCAGCTTCGGGAAAAACAAAAGGCTAAGAGAACTTATCGTATATTAGAGAAGCAATTTATTAATTATTTTAAAAAAGCAATCAGCAAAACAGGAGATACAAATAACTTTTTGTTTCAAATGCTGGAATTGCGTTTTGATAATGTGGTTTACCGAGCCAGCCTTTGCAGCAGTCGAGACACAGCCAGACAGGCGATTTGCCATGGACATTTTTTGGTAAATGGCAAAAAAGTAGATATTCCTTCTTATCAATTACAGGTAAAAGATAAAATTACTCTGAGTGCAAAGAGTCAGAAACAGGCTATGTTTTTGGATTTAGTAGAAAAGTTGAAAGGCAAGCAAGCGCCGGACTGGCTGGTCGTTGATCCAAAAGAAGCTCAAATTGTCATTGTTGATTTGCCGGATATAAAAAAGAATACCCCGGAATTTGATCTAAAGCATATTGTTGAGTTTTATTCCAGATAAAATAATTAACACTGTCGAAGGACAACCATAAGTCCGAAGGCAGTATAAATACTAAAAAAAAGTATGGAAAAGTTATCGTTACCTTCAAAAATTATTTTTGAAGAAAGCAAAGACTCAGATTACACTACCCTGACAATCGAACCGTGCTACTTTGGTTACGGCACGACGCTCGGCAACGCGCTTCGTCGCGTGCTATTGTCGTCATTGCCGGGAGCGGCTGTCACGGCAGTAAAAATTACCGGAGTTGATCAGGAATTTTCCGCAGTCGATAATGTGCAGGATGATGTTTTGCGCATCTGCCTAAACCTAAAAAACCTAAGAATGAAAGTTTTTAGCGAAGAGCCGGTAAAACTTTATTTAAAAGTAAAAGGCGCTCGCATGGTTACAGCTGCTGATTTTGAAAAAAACAGCGATGTGGAAATTATTAATACGGATTTGGAAATCACGGAAATTACCGACAAAAAGAAAGAATTGGAAATGGAAGTCACTGTCCAACAGGGTAGAGGATACTGGCCGACAGAGGAAAGAAGCAAAGAAGAAATCGAGATCGGAACAATACTAATTGACGCGATTTTCAGCCCGATCCAAAAAGTCGGTTATTCAGTTGTACCGACTCGCGTGGGTGATATTACAAACTATGACAAATTAGAAATGCAGCTTGAAACTGACGGCACTATTACTCCGCAGGAGGCGATAGAACAGGCGTCGAAAATATTAATTGATCACTTTTCTTTGTTGGTTGGAAAAGAAGAAGAGAAAAAATCAGAATAAACTTATTTATCAGAAGCAGTAGAATATGCGACACAAGAAAAACTTAATTAAGCTAAATAAAAAAACAGGACCGCGAAAAGCTTTGCTTCGCGCGCTGGCCACAAGTTTGGTTTTGAAGGGAAAAATGAAAACCACTCATTTGCGGGCCAAAGCAGTCAAATCAGTCGTGGAGAAATTTATTACCAAGAGCCAAGAAAATAGTTTAGCTGTACGCCGGCAATTATTGAAATATTTTTATGATGAAAAGGCGGTTGCCAAATTACTGAATGAATTGGGGCCAAAATACAAGGAACGCAAAGGCGGCTATACTCGGATCATTAAGTTGGCAAACAGAAAGGGTGATGACGCGACAATGGCAATAATTGAATTTGTTTAAAATATGATTAGAAATGTTCACAAAATTAACGCCGATGGCAGAATCGTAGGCAGACTCGCTACTGAGATTGCTGTTTTATTGCGCGGCAAGCACAAAGTAAGTTTCAAACCCAATGTTGACGAAGGAGACATTGTTGAAGTAACCAATTTCGACAAAGTGACATTTTCGGGCAATAAACTGAAGCAAAAAAAATATCACCATCATTCCGGGTACCCAGGCGGACTCAAGACTGAGCTTGTCAAGTTCAAATTAAAAAACGATCCGAAGTTTGTCTTGCGGAACGCTGTTTATCACATGTTGCCGAATAATAAGTTGAGAGCCAGCATGATTAAGAGATTAAAATTTGTCAGAACCAAATAAATATGGCTGAAGCAAAAAAGAAAACAATCACTAGCGCAAAAAAGACGAGCAAGGAAATAAAAAAGGCGCCCAAAAAGATCGCGCCCAAAAAGGTGGTCAAAGAAAAAGTCGAACCGATGGAAACATTGTCAAAAGTTGAAGATGAAAATGCGACTAGCACGAAAAAGGCTGAATATTTGTATGGCGTTGGCAGAAGAAAAACCGCCATTGCTCAGGTGCGTGTTTATAAAAAGGGAACTGGTGAAATAATTGTAAATGATAAACAGGCAAATAATTACTTTCCGACTCTTGATTTGCAGGACAGGCTACTTAGCCCGTTAAAAGTTGTCGGCCAGGTGGCTAAACTTGATATAACAGTGAAAGTCATCGGCGGCGGCAGTATGTCTCAGGCTGAGGCAGTGCGCCATGGCATTTCAAGGGCATTGCTTTTGCTCAATCCAAATTTCAAAAAGCCATTGAAAAAGGCAGGCTATCTGACTCGAGATTCTCGCAAAAAGGAAAGAAAAAAACCGGGTTTAAAGAGAGCGAGAAAAGCTCCGCAATGGAAAAAACGTTAATTTAATATATAAAATATACAAAAAGGCCTCCAGATATGGAGGTTTTTTTGTCTAGAAATGAAGGCGGCGCCTCGCTTCGCGCGGGCCGCCCTTACCCTCGCCCAACCCAGAGGGCGGGCATAAATCAATAACTTTAAGTTGAAAAACTGTCTTGGCTTTGCTATAATAAGACTGCATTATGCAAGGTGAAACTGTTACCAGAAACACGACTTATTTGACGACTTCATATATTTGGCAGAAAATATTGTCGTTTTTTTATTTTGTCCTGGTGGCGCGATTCATCGGCGTTGAGGATTTGGGAAAGTACACTTTTGCCATTTCATTTGCCACTTTGTTTTCAGTATTTATTGATCTTGGGTTAAATCAGGCCCTGATTCGCGAGTCGGCAAAGTTTCATGAAAAATCAAAAACTTATTTGTCGTCAATAATGGTTGTCAAGCTTTTGGCAACTTTTGTTGTTTATGCGGTCGTTGTGGTGGTTATCAATCTGCTCGGCTATCCGTCGCTGACCAAGCTTTTGGTTTATCTGGCCGGCATTCCTATGATTTTTGACCAGTTTGCCAATACTTTTTGGAGTGTATTCAGAGGATATAGAAATTTAAAATGGGAGTCAGTAAGCATTGCCATAAATCAAGTAATTATTGTGGGGGTGGGATTATTTGTTTTAATGTCGAAATTATCTTTGCCCTGGCTGATGTTGCCTTTTGTCTGCGCCAGCGCTTTTAGCATGATTTTTGCCGCTGTCTGTGTGTGGCGGATTCTTCAGGTGCGCTTTTCTCTGGCTATCGATAAACAGGTTGTGAAATTTTTGTTCGCGATTTCTATCCCGTTTGCTTTAATCGCGATATTCAGTCGGGTTTATGGATATATTGATACGGTAATGTTGTCAAAGATGGTGGGGGACAGAGCTGTCGGTTGGTATAGTGTAGCTATGAAAATCCCTTTTGCCTTGCAGTTCATTCCTGCGGCTCTCTCCGCGGCAATATTTCCGGCTTTCAGCCATCATTTTTTGCATGACAAGGCGCAGTTAAAATCAACTTTTGACCGAGTGATGAAGTTTTTGGCGGTAATAGTGGTTCCCATTTCTTTTGGCGTTGCGACTTTGGCGCATCCGATAATTTTATTTTTCTATGGTTCGGAATATTTGCCGGCGGTTCTGCCATTACAGATATTAATGGCCGGGTTGATTTTCGTTTTCCTGAACTTTCCTTTGGGTTCTCTGCTAAATGGCTGCAATAAACAAGTAACAAATATGGTTTTAGTCGGTTCGATCATGCTGGTAAATATTGCTTTGAATGTTTATTTGATTCCTCGTTATAGTTTTAATGGCGCTAGCATTGCTTTCCTCTGCAGTCACGCGACCTTATTTTTTGCCAGCTTAATTGTGGCGAAGGGTATTATTCCATACAGCAAAGTCAAGCTGATTATTGTGGCAGTTAAGTCGCTGATTAGCGCGCTCGTAATGGCGGCGGTGATTTATTATTTTATTCCTTATTTGCATTTTACAATTTTGATTTTGATCGGCGCAATTACTTATATCGGAATGGTTTTGTTGATTCGCGGCGTTACGGCGCAGGACATAAAATATTTTTACAAAGTGTTACTTAAAAAAAATGTTTGATATTGTTAATATTTTCCCGCAATTTTTAAAAAATATCCGGGCGGGATTTTCCTGCAAACAATGCTGCAACTTGTCGTTCAAATGGCCGGGAGAAAATGTTCTTACCAACAGGCGGAAATTTTTCAGTCAGATGAATTTGGATCTGGAAAAACTGATTATGCCCGAGCAAGTTCATTCCAATAAAATATTTATTGTGAATCAGGAGCATTGCGGGCAGGGCGCGCTGAAAAAAGATTGGCTGGTGGGCGTAGATGGAATTGTTTGTCAAAAAAAAGATATAATTATTGGAATTGAAACCGCTGACTGTCTGCCGATATTTGCTTATGATTCTGTCGCAAATGTTATTGGCATAGCGCACGCCGGCTGGCGCGGAGTAGTGAGCGGGGTTGCGGTTGAACTAGTTAAAAAGATGAAACAGCTTGGTTCAGTCCCCGCAAATATTAATATTGAAATCGGGCCGCATATTCGGCAATGTTGCTTTGAAGTAAAAAAAGATGTTGCTGACAAATTTTCTAATTTTCCCGAAGCAGTGAGAAAAGAGGGAGAAAAAAATAGCATTAATTTGGGAAAAATAGTCAGCTACCAGTTGACAAGTGCCGGCATTTTGGATAAAAATATAGAGTGTTCAAATGAATGCACTTGCTGTAACGGCAGATTTTATTCTTTTCGCCGGGAAAAAGAGTTTTGCCGGGGCGGAATGCTCGGTTTTATAAGTATGATTTAGATAGTTGATGTTATATGCAAAGGACACTTCTCATAACAATTGATTTTCCCCCGATGTTTGGCGGAGTGGCAAACTATTGGGCAAACTTATGCCGCTATCTGCCAAGCGACAGTTTGGTGGTGCTGGCACCAGAATATGACAATTCCCTTGATTTTGATATAAAGCAAAATTATTTAATTTATCGGAAAAATTTTCTTTCAAATAGCCGCTGGGTATGGCCCAAATGGCTGCCCTTGCTGTATCACGCCTATAAAGTTGTCAGGAGCGAAAAAATTAAAAAAATAATTGTTGCTCATTTGCTGCCTGTCGGCACCGTTACTTATGTAATTAAGAAGTTCCTGGGCATACCTTATTTGGTTTCAGTTCATGGACTGGACGTGGCTTATTCTGGGGCCAGTAAAAGAAAAAAAAGATTATCAAAAACAATTTTGAAAAATGCGGACAAAATTATTGCCAATAGCGCCTACACTCAGGGTTTATTGGCAGAGAAATATTCTGACTGTCCTGAAGCCAATATTATTTATCCGTGTCCCAGCGCCAGTTGTCAAAATATCAACCAGGAAAGAATTGAAGAATTACGCCAAAAATATAATTTGCAAAACAAAAAAGTGCTTTTGACGGTTGGTCGATTGGTCGAAAGAAAAGGACATGACAAAGTGATTGAAGCTCTGCCAAATATTTTACGACAAGTTCCAAGCGTGGTTTATCTTATTGTAGGTAATGGGGAAAATTATAAGAAGCTGAAACAATTGGTTGAAAAAAATAGTTTGCAAGATCGAGTTTTATTTTTTACTGATGTGCTTGATTCTGAGCTCCCATATTTTTATTGTTTGGCCGATGTTTTTATCATGCCGAGTCGCAGACTTGATGACGGCGATATTGAAGGGTTTGGTATTGTGTATTTGGAAGCAAATTGTTATGCCAAGCCGGCGATTGCCGGACGCAGCGGCGGCGCAGTGGAAGCGGTGGAACACAATGTGACCGGGCTTTTGGTGGATCCTATGAGCGTAAATGAGATCGCGCAGGCGGTTATTTCGCTTTTTCGAAATGAAAAGCGCGCGCAGGAACTGGGCGAGCGCGGCAGGAATAGAGTGAATCTACGTTTTCATTGGGCCAAACAAGCGGAAAAGTTGAGAAAATTATTAATATAATTTGAGCATATGAAAAAATTTGTGCTTGATCTTGGCGGTTCAATAGTCGCCCCGGAAAAATTTCAGCCGGGATTTTTACAAAAATTATGCCGAGTTTTGAATAAACATGTTCAGAACGGTTGTCAATTTTTCATTGTGATTGGCGGCGGCGCGATTTGCCGCGAGTACAATCAGCGGGCGCTTTCGGTTCGCTCTGATATTCAGCGGGAGGAGCTTGATTGGCTGGGAATTCAAGCCACTAGACTCAATGCAACTTTTTTGCGAACAGCGTTGGGCGATATTGCCTGCCAAAATATATTTTTAAGTCCGAATGAACTGCCGGAAACTGATAAAAAAATTATTATTGGCGGCGGCTGGAAGCCTGGTAATTCTACGGATTATGTTGCTACTGTTCTGGCGAAAAATCAGCAAGTTGATTCGATGGTTGTCCTGACCAATGTCAGCCATGTTTATGACAAAGATCCAAATAAATTTCCAGAGGCCAAAAAGTTTGAAAAAATGAATTGGCAGGAGCTAAAAGCAATCATTGGCAACGAATGGCTCCCGGGCGCCAAGCTGCCGCTTGACCCTCTGGCTTGCGCTCTGGCCGAGGAAATCGGGCTAAAGGTAGTTGTAATACATGGCCGGGATTTAGACAATTTTGAGCGTTTTTTGCGCGGTGAGGATTTCATTGGCACAACGATTAGTTAGCGGCTTGTTTCTTTGTCTAAATTTAGTTAAACAGCAAGGCTTGACGGCGCAATGTTTTTTCGTTATAATATCTATAACAATAAAATTCCACAGACAGCGGGTTGCATTTTGGCCTGTAATAGGTAGTTGCCAGAAGTGCATAAATCTCGCCCAGGAAAAATTCATTTGGTTAATTTGATTAACCGGTGGTGATTTCGTGTCTGTGGGCGCGAAATTTTTATTTAATCATTTTTAACAAAATAATATGCCAAAGACAAAAAAGCTCAAAGAGCAAATAGTCAGCGGGTTGGTTGACAAGATAAAGCAAGCCAAATCAGTGGTTATTGCCAATCAAGAAGGATTGACTGTGAATGCTAGTCAGGAATTAAGACAAAAATGCCGAGAACAAAATGTTGAATTTATTGCGGTGAAAAAAACTTTATTGGATTTAGCTTTACAGGAAATCGGTTTGAATGATTCTAATGTCAAGTCAATGCTTGGAAGTTTAGCCATCGCGATTAGTATTGATGACGAGGTCGCTCCGGCCAAGATATTAAAAGAATTTGCCAAAACTCATGAACAAGTGGCTTTTACCGGCGGATTATTGGAAGGCTCCTTGATTTCATTGGAAGAAGTAACAAGACTTTCAGAGTTGCCAAGCAAATTAGAACTCTACGCCAAGATCGTTGGTTCGATCAAGGCGCCAATTACTGGTTTTGTTAATGTGCTGGCTGGCAACTTGCGTGGATTAGTAAATGTGTTAAATGCAATAAAAGAAACTAAATAATATGGTTGACTGGTTGATTTGTTGATTCGTTGATTGCCTGGGTAATTGAAAACTGGCAATTCTATTAACAAATAAACCAATAAACTAATAAACTACAATATGGCAGATGAACAAACTACTGCTCCAGTAGCGGAAGCTACAGAAGCAAAGCAAGAAAAAAAACAAGTAGAAGTTCCGGCAAAGTTTCAATCATTAGTCGGAGAAATTGAAAAAATGTCAGTTATGGATTTGGCTGACCTAGTCAAAATCTTGGAAGATAAATTCGGTGTTAGCGCGGCCGCTCCAATGATGGCCATGGCAATGCCGGGTGCTGGCGCAGCTGCTCCGGTTGAAGAAAAAACAGAATTTGACGTTGAATTGGCCGGCGTTGGTGAAAATAAAATCGCGGTTATCAAAGTTGTTAAGGAAATAACCGGACTCGGTTTGAAAGAAGCCAAGGATTTAGTAGACGGAGCTCCAAAAGTTCTAAAAGAAGGCGTGAAAAAAGAAGAAGCTGAAGTAATGCGCAAGAAATTACAGGACGCCGGAGCATCAGTAAACTTGAAGTAAAATTTCAAAATAAAAAATCCCGCTCTTAATCAGGTGGGATTTTTTGTTGGTTTGATTTATTGAATTGTTGCGCTGTAAACTTTATTGCCGGAAACCATATAGATTTGATCGCCGCTCACAGTAAAATCGCTGATTGCGCTGTCCAGCGTATCAAATAAATATTGTTTTGATAAACTGCCGTCCTTATTTAGGAAAATAATGCGTTTGCCGCCGGCCTCGGAGATATATAGGTAGGGAAGATCGGCTGAAGCGTAAATTTTTTGAGCTTCAGTCAAGGCGGGCTCGATTGTTCGAGCTTCAAAATCTTCCAGTTTACCGGTGTAGAATTTATAAATTTTGCCTTTTTTTGTCAGGACATAGATATTGCCGTCAATAGCCAAGCTGGCGCCGTCTGAAAGATCAGCGTCTTTTTTGTCTTTAATCCAATTTTGCGGACTGCCGTAGTTGTCGCCACTGGCCTGGTATTTGGCAATTTGCTGATTTACAGTGTCGAGGGCGTATATTTTGCTATTGTAGAGAATGGCGGCTTTGATTTCGGCGCTGTTTGGCCAGTTGATTGACTTGGTGGAAAATGATTTATCAGTAGCATTTAACTGTATCAATTTGCTTTGATTGGTAATAAACATCAAATTTTTGTCGTCCTGAATAGTTGTTGCCAGGTCGCCGGCCTGCGAGTGAGCAAATAAATTTACGCTTTTGTCTCCTAATGCGACTTCGTACAAATCAGCGTCTTTGGCATTAACGTATAGTTTATCGCCGATTTTTGATATTTTTGTTAATTGAACCGGCGTTTCGTTCGCGCCAACCTCGGTAATCAATTGAGGAACTACATTTTCAACATGCAATAATTTATTTTTTATGGCGCTGGCCTGATTTTGTAATTCAAGATAATTTGCCTGCCGGCTGGCGCTGGCTTGAGGTAGATAACTTGTTTTTTCTTCTGCTTCTTTGATCAGAGCCAGACTTTGCTCTTCGTTTTTATAGATTAAATTTACTTGAGCATTGTTTATAAGTTCTTTGATCACTTGCACTTGAGCCGCATAGGCAGTTTGTTCCTGTTTGGTTTGTTCTCGATGCCGAACCCAAAAGATCCCAGAAACTAGAAGAATCACTAAAACTAACAAAGATGCTAAAATAGTTTTATTGATTTTATGCAGGGATTTTAGTCCTCCGGCTGATCTGGAAATTATTGTTTTCGGAATGGCCAGTGTTTTTTTCAAGGGAAGAAGGTGGAGCTTTTGCTTGCCTGTGATAATGGCAAATATTTTGCTGAATGTTTTTCCGATGAAGATAAAGATGATTTTAAAAATATTGAAAATATATTTGAGGATCCCGAAAGAAACCCTTTTTTGTCCGTCAGGGCTTTGCAATCTCTGGGTTGCTTTTTCTCTGCTTTTCATTCCTGAAAAGGCCCGGCGAATTAGGTCTCGGATATTTAGGGCAAAAGTGGGGGTCAAATATTTTTCAGTTTTTTCAGTTGTCGAAATGAGATTATTAATGGATTTTTGTGATATTGGCTCTTCGGACAGGCTACGTTTTTCTTCCATTTTCATAAAGAGCGCGCAGTAGGTGAGATGAGAATTGTTTTTTACGTTATTGATCAGGTTTTTGAAATAATCAACGCTGGTCGAGAGATCATTGGTTGAAAGAATTTTGTTTACTTTGTGAGCGGGGATGTAATTGCCAAAAATTTCTGAACAAATATATAGCGCGTCGCGGTGGGATACTTTGCCGGAGAGGGTGGAGGAGAAGATTTTAATTTTATCGTTTTGATCTTCTCGGGAGCGCGGCGTATTACCGACGACGTCAATGACTTTGTAGTTGTTTTGTTTGGTTTTGTGAAGCAAATATACGCTTATCAATCCCTGGTGGGCAAAAGTAAAATCAATATCCCGGTTTTGGAGATTTGGTTTGGCTACGGCGATCAAGTAATTGAGATTTTCCAAGACTAAGTTGATATGGCCGATCTGGATCATTTCCACCAAAGCGGAATTTGTTTTTTGCAGAGCGTATTCGAAAACCGTTTCAAGGTTTAGCTTTTTTGGATCAGGGGAGCTGTTTATCTGATCATAGTAATTATCCTTGAGAGTATTGATAATTGTTTGGATAATCTTTTCGCTTTCAGCCACCGCAGTCGCCCGGATTTCGATGATTCCCATTAGATAGCCGCCGTTTTTTTCTTTGCCTTCCGGATAAACAATAAAATCTTCGCAAAGGTAAGTTTCCTTGTCGTTCTTGGCTGGAATGTAGATTTCTTCAATTGAGATGTCGTGGTTATTATCCATATGTAAGCGATTCTATATTGGGAGGATTAGGACTAAAAGTAGTGATTTAGAGCTATTTCCCAAGCCAGTCTGTATTTGACTGTATTAGAGTATCTATATTATACTATATTTGTAAAACAATAATCAAATTTATAAGAACATTTTAGTCGAGAATTGACAATAGCGGCGGAAATTTATGTTTGAACAATTATTTGGTTCAAAAACTAGGGTGAAATTAATTCGGCTTTTTCTGGATAATCCAGAAAAACGATTTTTTGTTAGAGAAATCACGCGCTTGACAGATTGCCTTCTCAATTCCGTGCGTCGGGAATTGGAAAATTTGGTAACACTCAAACTCATCTGCGTTTGCGAGTCCAAGGTAAAGCCGGAAGTGGAAAAAAGTTTGAACGCAAAAAAGTTTTATTATTTGAATTCAAAAAATTTATTTCATCGGGATTTGATCAATTTGTTTGCCAAGGGCAAGATTTTGCTGGAAAAAAAACTAATAGAAAGAATAAAGCGATTGGGCGATATCCAATATATCTCATTTGGTGGCAGTTTTGTTGAAGACGAAAAGGCGCTAACTGACATTATGATTGTTGGCGAGCTGGACAAAGAAAAAGCAGTTGAGGGAATGAAAAAATTTGAGCATGAGATGGGGCGATCGATCAAGTTTACAATCATGGACGAGGCGGAATATCAATTGAGAAAAGATATTTCAGACCGCTTTCTGCTCGATATTTTGGAAAATGAAAACAATATCGTTGTGCTTGACAAACTGGCCAAAGAGCGAAATAAACCGGATCAATTTGGCATTATAGAATAATCTATGAAAGTTTTCAAAGTTTTTATTATTCACGGCTGGGGTGGCTATCCGGAAGAAGGATGGTTTCCATGGCTGAAAACCGAATTGGAAAAAGAGGGGATTGCTGTTGTTTTGCCGTCCATGCCGAATTCAGAAAAGCCACGTATTGAAGAGTGGGTTAATTTTTTGAAAAAAATAGTCGGCGTGCCGGATTTAGGCACTTTTTTTGTTGGTCATAGTATTGGCTGTCAGGCGATATTGCGTTATTTGGAAAAGTTTGCGCCGGAGCAAAAAGTTGGCGGCGCAGTTTTGGTCGCGCCATGGATGGAGCTTGATCAGGCGACGATTGCCGAAGAAGGCGAAGAATCAGTAGCCATTGCCCGCCCATGGATGGAAACGCCGATTGATTTTAATAAAGTAAAAACCCGAGCGGAACGATTTACAGCGATTTTTTCTGACGATGATTCCTTTGTTCCGGTTAGCCAGAAAGAATTATTCGCTGACAAATTGGAGGCAAAAATAATTGTAGAAAATAATAAAGGCCACTTTAGTGGCAGTGACGGGATATTAGAATTACCTTCCGCGCTTAATGAAATATTGAAAAATGAAGTTTAAACCTTTTGTTTTACTTTTGCTTTTCGGAGCTGTTTTTTTATTTGCGGGAAAAGTAATGGCGGCCGAGGAAAACGATTTGCTCGTTTTTAGTGACGACTTGAATGTTCTGCAGGAGCTCTCGGTGATTCCCGAAAATTTTTCTGGCTCAATGAGATTTAAAATGATTGATTTCGGCGCTGACGCGAAAAAAGAACTGGCAGTAAGCTATGGCAATCAGGAGCGTCCGGAAATTAGAATTTATAATAATAATGGAGATTTGCAAAATTCATGGTTTCCATACGCTCAGGGCTTTACCGGTGAAATCTCATTGACCGCCGCTGATCTGGACAATGACGGTCATGAGGAGCTGATTACCGCGCCAGGCGCCGGCGGCGGGCCGCAGATTAGAATTTTTAACGATGAAGGTAATCCGCTTTTTTCCAAGGGCTTTTGGGCGGCTGACAAAGACTATCGGGCAGGGCTTGAAATCGCGACCGGCGATGTCGACGGCGATGGTTTCAAAGAAATTATTATCAGCGTTATAGATGGAGAAAATGCGCAAATTAAATTTTTCGATCGTTTTGGCAATCAAAAAGGTGACTCAATTACTATTACTCTTGAAAACAATTTTGAACCGGTAAAGGTCGCGGCTATTGATCTCGGAGCTGACGGAACAGAAGAAATTATTGTTGGATTCGGCTCCGGCAATGAGCCGAAAATAAAAATTTTGCGGCGCGACGGTTCCGCTATCAAAGAATTTCTGGCTTATGCCAAAAATTTTGAGGGCGGCGTTAATTTTTCAGTAGTAAAAAACAATGGACAAACTATTATCGTGACGGGCGCCGGTTTTAGTGGCGGGCCGCATGTGCGTTTTTTTGATTCATTCGGAACGCTAATAAAGAACCCGGCATTTTTTAGTTATGACAAAAATTTTCGAGGCGGCGTAAATGTTGATTACGGCGATTTTGATGGCGATGGGAAAATGGAATTAATTACCCTGCCACAACAAATTAATCCGAGTGGTAATAGTTATTTATACAAGTATATTGATATCGATGTGTCCGAGCAAAAGTTGAGGTATTACCAAAACGGCAGGCAGGTGAATGAATTTCAAATTTCGAGCGGTAAGAAAAGCATGCCTACGCCGTACGGGGAATTCAAGATTTGGCAAAAAAATCCGCGCGCTTATTCCAAAACATACGCTTTATTCATGCCGTGGTGGATGTCATTTAAGCCGAGCTACGGCATACATGAATTGCCGGAATGGCCGAGTGGGTACAAAGAAGGACAAAACCATTTGGGCAACCCTGTTTCTCATGGCTGTGTGCGGTTGGGCGTCGGGCCGGCAAAAACTTTGTATGACTGGACGCCTATTGGCACGCCGGTGATAATTCATGAGTAAATTACAAAATACAAATCACAAATTACAAACAATAGGGCGGAAATTATACCTTGCTCCTCGCGAGGGACGGGGACAAATAAAAAAAATACAAATAAATATGAAATTATTAATTTCCACTCCGTACAATTCGCAGTTTTCAGTGGCAATCGGCAATAAGCAGATTGAGAAGTTTAAAATTGTAAATAAGCCATATAGGCAATCGGAATTATTGTTAAAAACAATCGAGGCTTTGGTAGGAAATCAAGAAAACAAACCTTCGACAGGCTCAGGTCAGGGAAAATCAAAAAAGCGAGGAAGGAATATAAATGCTATTTTTGTGGTACAGGGGCCCGGACAATTTTCAGCCCTGCGGATTGGCATCGCCACTGCCAACGCGCTGTCCTTTGCCTGGAATATTCCCGTTGCCGGCGTAAAATTAAAAAAAGAGTGGGATGAATTGTCGGAAGTAGTTCGAATAAAAAAAATTTGGCAAGAAATAATTCAACTTAAACTCAAAAGAACATCGCGATTTGTTAAGCCGATTTATGGCGGCGAGCCGAATATTGGTTAGTTGATTGGTTTATTAGTTTATTAGTTGATTGAAGCAAATGTTTTTCGGTTAATAAATCAACTAGTCAACCAATAAATCAAAGCGCTATCATCGCCGCCGGCTTGACAAATGTTTGATATATTACTATCCTGATATGTGAACGTTTGCGTACAGCCTTAATAAAGGAGGAGTGAAAATGCGTGAATGTCCGAATTGCCATCGTGTTTCAAGTGGAAAGTATTGCACAGCCTGTGGTGTAGAGATGACTTTTCTACCACGCTGTAACTGGTGCGATACGTCTTTGTACCCGAGCGCGGATTTTTGCGAGGGCTGTGGAAAAGCCAGACAGGCCGCGCTGAGCACTTTTCCGCCGCCCGGCAAAATCAAACAGTTCTTTGCAAAACTGTTCGGTAGCATGCCGATTCAGAAATCAGCTGAATAAATTCAGTTCATACATCCAATCATCAGAGCTACCATCAGGTCGCTCTTTTTTTTTCGATTTGGAGTTATATTATTAATATTCACGATTTTACTTAAAAAATAAAACCCGCGTTGAATGAATCAAACGTGGGTTTGTGTTTCTAAAGCATGTCAGGGTCAGCTGACGGATCAATTCTCGCGAGCGTCACTGTCAGCGCTTCTTTGAAAGGATCAGGCACCGGCTGGGGTTTTACTCCAATCCCGTCAACCATCCTGAATTGGGTCATGATCTGGGGACGCTTGTCACAGTGCATCTTGAAAACTCGAATGATTGCCTGGCATTGTCCCTTGGACAGAAAAACTGACAAGGACAAGGCAACCAGGCCTTCGAGCGCGTCATTGCAAATATCGCTCAACTGTTCATATTTACCGTCGCTGGAAGAAGGCTTCGGGCTATTGTCTCGGACTGCCTGCAAAAAAATGTCGAGCAGAAATTCTGCCAACTCGCGACTTTGCAGGCGGCTGCGGCTGAAATCAGAATAGGCGTTTATGAGCAACGGTTTGAGCCGTGGCTTGTCCTTGATTGCTCTGGCCAATTCCAGCACATGCTGGTGGAAAAGTGCCTTGGTCAGCAACGCGGATCGCATCATGCTGATGTAGCAGTGGAAATACTTTTCTGCTTCTGATATTCTTTTGGCTTCCTGGATCACCCCTGCTGTTTCTGAGAGCAGCAGGGAAATCGCTTCTCTGACATTGTCGGTTTGTTCATTTAGACTTTGGCTGCCGGTCTGAATTGCCTTGACTTTTTTCTCAGCCACTGTCAAGAGTTGTTTTTTGGCCGCAGGATTGGTCAAGCCAACCACGAGCGCGGCGAAATTCGCCAGGTGAACATGTCCTGCGATAATGAAATTCGCTTCAAATTCAGCGTCCGCAAGCAGTTCAATCAGCCGGGATCCGAGGGGCAGCCAGAAGGCATTGTTGTAGTCAGCTTCGAAAACTCCAGCCAGAGTGCTTTTTGTTTTGAGTATCTGGATGCGGACCGCCTCTCGGCAATCTCTGATTGTTACGGCAAAGAATAGGGCAATCTTTTTGGCAGTTTTCGTGTCTTTTGGTGAATGAGCCAGGGCCAGTTCAAATTCGCGATCAAGAACCGCGATCAGGCGCAATTGTTTTACTTCTTCCCATTCGTTAAAGCAGGCAAGCGGGGTGCTAAGTGATGACGGCATGGCCGCTCTGACATCTGACAGAAATTCCTCCGCCAGTTCTGCCTCGGTGTTGCCATAGGTGAAAAAGAGTTCCCATCTTTGTCGTTCCAGCTGACTTCTGCATTTGGCATCAGTTTCAAATTCGTGCAGAAGGCCCAGGTAAATCGCCACCACTTTTGGGTCGGTGGTGATTTCCAGGTCTTCCCGAATCGCCGCGGCAACAGGGCTTTGTTCTCCCTGTCCTTGGTTGAAACTCCGCAAGAATTGGCAGACCGGAGCTTTGAATGTTTTTGTGTCTGTAAGCAGAAGACCTTTGAGCATTGGTAAAATACGGCTGTTTTGAAAAAAGTTCGGCAGCTTAGCCCGGATGGTGACAATATTTTCACCAAGTTTTTGAAAAACATATTGTCTTACCCGAGGCTTGTTGCTTTCCTCCATGATTTTTACAAGCGAAATAGCGGTTAACGTTATTTCAATTGAATGTTCCAATCGTTGCAGGTAACCGATGAGCAAATTAATTGCTTCGGTTTGCAGCTCCTCGGGTTTTTCTGGATCACAGACAAGAGCAATACTTTCCATTAGCCGGGGATTTAAGTGGTCGCGCAATACCTCGGCGATCACTTTCCTGGATCTGGCCGGTCGATTGCCAAATCCAATCGTTGTCTGGCTGATAAATTGAGGCTGAATATTTGGAGCCTGCATGGCTGGATTCAGAGACCGAATCTTGTCCTCGAATTCATCAGGGTCGGCAATCATGGGCAGAGTGAAAAGTACTCGTCCCCATTTTTCCGCTTCTTCCAGCAAGCCGGCTTGTAATCTTTCCGCCACTTGCGGTAAGGAAAAAATGTTCGCAGGACCCTTGGCGGATAAAATTCCGCGTTCTTGGCGAACAACCATGAGCGCGCCTTTTGACGCGTCAAGCTCATCCTGAAGGGCAATGGTGACAAAATCAATCAGATCGTCAGCCTCATCCTCAAATTGGGCGTCAATAACGCCGTCTTCTGTGACAGCTAATTCTTCGCAGGTATCTTCCCTGGCGTCTTCCTGCACCGCGAGTTCCAGGCAAAGCCCCAGCTCGCGCGTGATCTGGTCCAGCGGCGACCGATCGGTCAGGCCGCGGCTTTTAAATTTGCGTTTGAAATTTTCTTTGATGACCTCACACAGCAGTTTTTCCAATGCGGCTTGATCAAGCCTGGCTCCGGCCTGTTTTAGGCCGGGATGAAAAAGCAGTGACCGCATGACGGCCTGTTCAACCGATTCTCTAATCATGAGCTCGATCGCGCCTTCGCTGACTTTGATCCCACTGCCAAGCAGGGCGAAGATTCTGCGGGCGACGGATTTGTCCTTAACAATGTCTTGGACCGCTTCCATTCCCATTTTATCGGCGGTTTTTATTTCCATGGGAGAACCTCCGTTTTGTTGTCAATGTTCATTAGTTCTTGATGATTAATCTTATATAATTGGCGTTGCTTTGTCAATCGAGTAAATAGGTTGTTTGTTTTATTTAAGTTATCCACAGCATGAAAAGGTGATGATTTAATTATCACATCATAGCGGTTAATTAGGCAGGGTAGTTGATTTTAGAAAAATAATTCAATTTTAGCCAATACTTTATCCACAACCAAAGTGTTGTTCTCTGTGTTGTTGTGGGGTATAATGTAGGCAGAGTGAAGAAAAGTGGGGAATTGTGGATAATTCTTAACGCTTTTCTTTTGTTATCTTATAGACATACAGATTCGCTACTGAAAATTAATAGCTTCAATCTGTACATCCGTACCCTATGTTTATCGGACAATACAATTATTCAGTGGATGACAAGGGTCGGTTAGCTATTCCGGCCAAGTTTAGGAGCGCTTTAAAATCCGGCAGCGTTGTTACCCGCGGGCTTGATAACTGCCTTTTTGTATATACAAAAACAGAGTGGACGGTTTACGCCAAAAAATTAGCGTCTTTACCAACAAGCCAGGCCAATAGCCGGGCTTTTTCCAGACTTATGTTGGCCGGAGCCATGGATGTAAAACTGGATTCGCAGGGCCGGATAATGCTGCCTGATTATTTACGAGAGTATTCAAGTATTAAAAAAAGAGTTGTCATTGCCGGGTTATTCAATCGATTGGAAATTTGGGATGAAGACAAATGGAATTTATATAAAAATAAAACTGAAAAAGATGGTAACGAAATTGCCGAGCAATTGGGGGAACTGGGAATATAAAAATCACAAATCACAAGCAAATTACAATAAAGCGGCAATTACAAATGTAAATATAAATAGAAAAATAAAAACAAAAATATGTTCAAACATTTATTAAGAGTTCTAGAACTAATCTTTATTTGGTAAAAGACGTCATGACGCAACACAAGCCAGTTCTAATCCGTGAAGTGCTCAGATTTTTAAACCCGCAAAAAGATCAGAATTTTATCGACTGTACGCTTGGTGGCGGTGGGCACGCGGAAGCAATACTTGAGCTAACCGGCCCATCGGGTAAGTTGCTCGGAATTGACTGGGATTCGCAAGCGGTTAAAACAGCGAAACAAAGACTTTCGCGCTTCAAGAATCGCTGTACATTAATCAACGCGTCATATATCGAAGTAAAACAAATTGCTTATGAAAAAGAATTTTTTCCGATACACGGCGTCCTTCTTGATCTTGGCTTATCTTCAGATCAGTTGCAAGATTCAGGACGTGGATTTTCTTTCCAGGTTAATGAACCGCTAGACATGCGCTATTCAACGGAAGAAAATGAATTAACAGCAGAACAAATTATAAATCTCTGGCCGGAAGAAAAAATCAAACAATTGCTCATAGAAAACGCAGAAGAACAATTTGCCGGGAGGATCGCTAGAAATATTGTTGCTCGGCGTCAGAAACAAAAAATTTTAACCACGCTTGATCTGGTCGGCATCCTGGTAAAGTGCGTGCCGGCGCGGAAAACGAGGATTCATCCGGCAACAAAAACTTTTCAGGCATTGAGAATGGAGGTCAATCATGAGCTGGCCAATATCAAGTCAGTTCTGCAAGACATTTTTGAAATTGCAGGTCCTGGCACTAAGATAGGAGTAATTTCTTTTCATTCACTTGAAGATAAAATAGTAAAGCAGTTTTTCAAAGAAAAAAGCAAAGGGTGCATTTGTCCGATTGAACTTCCGGTTTGCCGCTGCGAGCACGAAGCGGAAATAAAAGTATTAACTAAAAAGCCAATAATACCAACATTAGAAGAAATTGCGGAGAACTTTCGTTCTAGATCCGCGAAACTGCGGGTCGCGGAAAAAATTTAATAATATTTATGACAAAATATCTTCACACCACTAAGCAGGAAAATATTGGCAATACAAAAATGAAACTGCGTAAATTCTCAAAACCAATAATGTTTTTCTTTCTTGGGACAGTGATTGTCGCTTCGGTGGCCATTTATCTTTTTGAAGTCAATTATATTTCGGCTAAGGGATTTTATATGAGAGATTTGGAAAAACAAATTTCTGATGTGCAATATGAGAATGAAAAATTACAGTTGCAGGCCGTTGACATGAGATCAATGACAGATTTGTCGCAAAAGATTGAACAGTTGGGAATGGAACCGGTTGATGAAATTACTTATTATGACACAGTCGGACAAGTGGTAGCGAGGAAATAGTAACGCGAATATGAGGCCACGCGAATGACGCGAATTAGATAACAGGATTAAAATGAGCTACCGGAGGGTGGCTGTTTTTAATATTGAAAAAAGATTGATTCTATAGTACTATTGGCATGAAGTTGAGATAACAAAGAAATTATGTTTGAAGTGAAAAACAATAAAAAATCAGCCCGTCTTGGGATTTTAAAAACGCGGAAAGGCGAAATCAGAACTCCCTGCTTCATGCCGATAGCCACCAAGGGTGCGATCAAAACTATTAGCGCAGAGGAAATTAGGTTACTCGGGCCTGATATTATCCTTGGAAATACCTATCATCTGATGTTGCGGCCAGGTTCCGAAGAAATAAAAAAACTTGGCGGCCTGCACAGTTTTATGGATTGGGACAAGCCGATTCTGACTGATTCCGGCGGGTTTCAAGTTTTTTCTTTGGCGCATATCCGCAGGTTGAAAATTGACGGCGTTACTTTTAATTCTCATATTGACGGCCGGGAATATTTTTTGTCGCCGGAAAAATCAATTGAGATTCAAATGAATATTGGTTCTGATATCATGATGGTGCTGGACGAGTGCGTGAAATTGCCGGCTGAACGCGAGTATTTGGAAAAATCAGTTGAAGTAACTACGACCTGGGCCCGGCGATGTAAATCTTTTTTTCGTAAGCAGTTTGATGGAATGAACTCAGTTAACCAAGTTAATCAAGTTAATCAACTCAATCAACCAAATAAACCTTTATTGTTTGGAATAGTGCAGGGAGGGCTGGAACAAGATTTGCGCGAAAAAAGCGCTTCAGATTTAATAAAAATCGGTTTTGACGGCTATGCGGTCGGCGGTTTGTCAGTCGGGGAAACTGAGCAACAAATGTGTTCAGTTCTTGATTATCTTTGTGAAAAATTGCCGGCAGACAAACCCCGTTATTTAATGGGAGTTGGCTATCCTCATCAGATTGTTGAAGCTGTTCGCCGTGGCATTGATATGTTTGACTGTGTCATCCCGACTCGCGAAGCTCGCCATGGCCGGTTGTTTTATTGGAATCCTGAATTTTTCAGCGGCGGAAAAAATCTCCTTGAACTGCTGGAAAACAGTCGCGAGTTTTATAAAACAATAAATATCCGAAATGAAGAATTTAAATTTGATTTAACGCCAATTAATTCTGACAGCAAATTTCCTGAACTGCGAAACTATTCCCGCGCATATCTTCGTCACATATTCAGCGTCGAGGACCCGTTGGCACAGCGCCTGGCGTCTTTGAATAATCTGGAATTTTATCTTAGTTTAATGGAAAAAATAAGGGGCACATTGGAGTAATACTCTGTCCGTACAATGGGCTTCAAATAAAAGTTATCGTTGACAAAACGTATATATTAATGTAAATTAAAATATCAAGGAAATGGGAAGAAATCATGAGCACATTGCCAGCAGTGATTTATATGATGTTGATGCTCTGCACATATCGTTCGCAAATACGCAAATTGTACCTTACCAAAGATCCATTCGTCGTATCGTTCAGCTATTTCAGCTTTGCGCTCATGGCCGTGGCCCTGCGCATCACGCAGATAGGTATTGTGATCCTGTAGACCTGGAACTTTGCGGCGATCTGCTTGGAATTGGCGGAAATGACTGTGCTTGCCCGATTAATAATCGTTGTCAGTTAAATCATTTACTATCGCAAAAAAGAGGAGGCTAAAATGCCCACTGAAATGATTTTGCTCGTTGTCGCAGGGTCGGTTGCAGTTCTGCTAATGGTTTTCAGAAAGCAAGTGGCAAAGTTCTTGAAAGTTCCGAAAAAACAAGAACGCGATCAGAAACAGAAATATACGGACGCAATCGTTGCCTGCGCGGCCAAGGCTCATTGGCTGGATTCTTGGCCGAATCCGGCTGAACTTTGTCAGTATATTGAGAATTTACCAAGAAGTGTAACCTCCAATAAAATGACTTTGGTGAAAAAAGTAGCCAAGCGTTTTCGGTTCAGCGGTTTCCGAGACGCTTCAAGAGCGCTGCATCGGCTAGAAAAGGATGTTTTGCCTGCTGCGACGGTAATGATGAAGAAAAAGAAAATAAAATGAACAGAAATGCTCTGCCACAGCAGGGCGTTTTTTTAATTTGCTAAATTTGATGATTTTGGTATACTGGAAATCAGAAACTAGAAATTTGAAATTAGGGTAGCCTACTCCCTACTTACAGTACGGACGCAAGACTTTGCATCTCTACTCACGATTGCCGACTTAATTTTAGAAAATATGAATGACGACAAATGGCAGGACATTTTACTTAAAGTCAAAGAAAAATTTACAATTGAAGAGCAAACAACAGCAGAAGATCTGGAAATTGAAAGAAGTAAAATAGAAACAGTTATTTTCAGTTCACCGATTGGCAGAATTAAAATGGTTAGAACCACGACTCCGCGCGTTCTGGACAAAAAAACCGTTTATTCCAGGCGGGCCGGTTCTGATATGGCGGTGCAGTATGATTATTCAGACACAGAGTTTGTTCAGAATTTAAAAATATTCAAATGGGACGACCTGCAGGAGGATTGGGTCAAGGCCAGTTTGGATTTATAATTAAATTAATAATTTGCTGTTTATGAAGCGATCAATCAAATTAGGGGGGACAATTTTAATGGCAACGATAATTTTGCTGGCTGTGAGCGCTTGCGCGGCAAAGCCGGAAAAAGTGTTACAAAAAATGATGAGCGCGATGGCCGAAGCGCAGACATTTGATTTGTCTTTGAAGTTGGGAGCTTTTGGCCAGTTTCCTCAATTGACAACCCTGAATTTTGAAGAAGCAAAGATGTTGCCGGGCTCAATTCTTGTAGATTTAAGTGGACCAATTGATTTAACTAAGGATTTGCAGTATCAACTAGCTGGATCAGCAAAATATAAGCTTCAGGATACGTCACTCGAGTTTCTCGGTGATCTTATTTATAAGGATGCTACTCTTTACTTTCGATTGACGCAGGTTCCAAAGGTCAAAGCAGCTGACTTGTCTAATTTAAAAGATAATTGGTATAAATTTGATTTTGGGGCGTTTGGTCTTGGCAATCAACTTGGGGCAGATGAAAAATCAGGCCTTGATGAAGCCAAAAAGAAAAAAATCCAAAAGCTGGTGGCTAAGACAGATTTTTTTGAAGTAATCTCTGATAATGGTATTGACATGTTAGACAACATAACAGTTCATCATTACAAAGTGAAAATTAATAAAAGCGAAGTAAGGAAATTTTTTCAGGAAACAGCTGAAATTATGGAAGAGAGAAAGCTGACTGAACTGGAGATTGGCGAGCTGGAAAAAAATTTGGAAGACTGGAGCAAGCTGGAAGGACAAGTCTGGGTCGGCCAAAACGATTGGTATTTGCGCCGGCTGGAAGTCGCCACTCAGGCTGAGGCAGGAAGTGATGCTCTGCATTATGATATTGCTCTTGAATTAACGGATTTTAATAATAAAGTCAGTATCAGTAAACCTGGAAATGTGCGCGAATTCAACATGGCGGATATTTTTCTGCCGCAACTTGAAAAAACCTTGCCTTCAATTGACGCCCCCGGAGATGAAACAATCAGCATTGAAGATCAATTAAAGCAAATACAAAATATGGATCCTGCAGAATTGGAAAAACAATTGGAAAATTTAAAACAAGAATTAGGAACAATAAATAATAACTAAAAAATTTATGGATCTTTTTTATGTAATCGGAGTGATAGTTTTTATTATAATTATCAGTCTGCGCCAGGTAAACGCTTATCAGCGCGGCGTGATGTTTACCATGGGGCGATTTACCGGAGTGAAAAATTCCGGCTGGCGCATTGTTCTCCCGGTTTTTCAGGGGATGACTAAAGTGGACATGCGCGTCAAAGCAGTGGACGTGCCTGACCAAAAGGCGATTACCAAGGATAATATTTCAGTCGGGGTGAACGCGGTTATTTATTACAAAGTGTCGGACGCTTCAAAAGCCATTCTTGAAGTTGAAAACTTTTTTTACGCGGTTTCTCAGTTGGCCCAGACAACTATGCGCAACGTGGTCGGCGAGGTTGAGCTGGATGAACTTCTAAGTCAGCGAGAAAAAATTTCTGAAAAAATTAAAACTATTGTGGACAAGGCCACTGATCCGTGGGGAATCAAAGTTGAAAATGTTGAATTGAAAGATGTGTCATTGCCCGAGAATATGGAGCGTACCATTGCCAAGCAGGCGGAAGCGGAGCGCGAACGCCGGGCGGTGATTATTAAAGCCGAGGGAGAGGTGGCGGCCGCGGAAAACATGGCCAAAGCCGCGAAAATGTTGTCCTCCGCCGACGGAGCTCTGCACCTTAGAACCTTGCAGTCAATCAATGATTTGAGTTCCGACCAGTCAAATACAGTTATCTTTGCTTTGCCTCTGGAGGTTCTGCGCGCGGTTGAAGGGTTTACAAAATATATCAGCAAGGACAGAGAAAATAAAGCTTAAGTTTTGTTTTATATTCAGCGGGTGGCGGGAAAGCGGCCTGCTTTTTTTCCGCAAGTGATTTTGGTATAATGAAAGTATATTATGACTGCGATATTGATAAAGAAAAAAAGAAAAGAAAAATTTTATCCCGGCGTTTATGGCCAGACACATCAGCACAGGCGCGATTACCGGCTGGCTCTTTTGATGATTTTTTTTGCGCTTTTTGGTTTAGCGATAATATCCCGATTGGTCAAGTTGCAAATAATCGAACATCCGTCTTATCTGGCGATTGCTTCCGGGCAGCATGAAATTTTTAAGCAACTATATCCAAATCGAGGCACGATTTATGAACAGGACACGAAAGGTCAATCAGTTGACGGAGAACAGCAGTTGTATCCTGTGGCAACTAACAAAAGCATGTATTTGCTCTATGCGGTGCCAAAAGACATTCAGGACATAGCGGCGGTAATGCAGGTTTTGAAGGAAGTGTTTGAAGTAAAGGATGAAAAAGATGACAAGAAAAATGTTGATTTAGAAAATGCAGATCAAATTGTAAGCGAGCCTGAAAATGAGGTTGAAAAAAACGTTGCCATTGAATCCGAAGAGCAGGGCGCGGCGCTGATTGAAAATTGGTTGCTTAAATTAAACAAGAAAGATGATCCTTATGAACCGCTGAAACATTTGGTTAGCGAGGAACAAATAGAAAAAATAAAACAATATAATTTAGAAGGCATATCCTGGACCAAAGAATTAAGTCGTTATTATCCGGAAAAAAACATCGGCAGTCAGGTGATTGGTTTTGTCGGCAAGCAAGCGGAAAACAACATGCTAAAAGGTTATTATGGTATAGAGGGCTGTTATGACAAGGATCTGGCTGGAGATTCTGGTTTTTTGCGTTCAGAGCTGGATAATTTTGGCCGCTGGATAGCGGTCGCCGGCAGAGATTTTCGCAAGGCGGAAGATGGTCACGATCTGGTGCTGACCATTGAAAAATCCGTGCAATATTTTGCTTGCGATCAACTGAACAAATATGTTGTTCAGTTTGGCGCTGAGAATGGAAGTCTTATTGCCATGGATACAAGCACCGGCGCCATTATTGCCATGTGTGTTTCGCCTGATTATGATCCGAATGAATATAATAAGGTGGAAGAAATTAATATTTTTAATAATCTGGCCATCAGCAACAGTTACGAGCCTGGTTCAGTAATGAAGCCGATCACCATGGCGGCGGCGCTTGACACCGGCAAAGTTGATCCATTCACCGGCTATCAAGATACCGGCGAGTTGATTATTTCAGGATATTCAATAAAAAATTCCGATTTAAAAGCCAATGGCTGGCAAACCATGACACAGGTTTTGGAAAAGTCATTAAATACCGGTGCTGTATTTGCCGCCCGCCAAGTAGGGCTTAGCGAGTTCAAAAGATATATGGAAGGTTTTGGCTTCGGCAAAAAAACAGATTTTGATTTGTGCCATGAAAGCGAGGGCAATATAAGTTCATTAAATGATTCGAATGAAATTTATTTAGCCACCGCGTCTTTTGGCCAGGGGATTACTGTTACGTCGTTACAACTGGTGCGCGCCTTTGCCGCTATCGCTAATGAAGGAAAGTTGGTTAAACCATATATCGTGGATTCTATTATTGATAATGAGGGAAAAATAATAATGAAAACTAGCCCGATTGTATCGGGTCAGGTGATATCTGCGCAAACTGCGAAACTTTTAGGTAGTATGATGGTATCTGTTGTTAATTCCGGCCATGCGAAAAAAGCCGCGGTTAAAGGCTATTTGGTTGCCGGCAAAACCGGAACCGCGCAAGTCCCTGACTTGGAAAAAGGTGGATATGGCGATAAAACTATTCATACTTTTGCCGGATTTGTTCCGTTTAACAAACCAAAATTTGCCATGGTCATTAGGCTGGATAATCCATCCGCAGTCAGTTTTGCCGCTGATTCTACGGCGCCCATTTTCAGCAAGATTGCCAAATTTATTCTTGACTATTACGAAGTACCGCCGGAAGTGAAGTAAAGGGATGTTGGATAAATATTGGAACGAATATTGGAACAAATATTTAACGAATATTGCACAGATATTAGAACAAATATTGAATAAATATTGGAACGAATATTAAAAACAAATATTGGTGTAATATTTGTGTAATATTAGTGCAGTATTTTATATATTTCTTGACCTTTGACCCCTGAATTGCTATAATTACGAAACATGAAACAGCTTTTAGAGAAAATACTGGCAATATTTGCCCGGGCCATTATTCGAAAATATCAGCCGAAAATTATAGGCATTACCGGCTCAATGGGAAAAACTTCCGCCAAAGAAGCAATTTTTGCTGTTTTAAAAAATAAATTCAATGTTCGAAAAAATATAAAAAATTATAATAACGAAATCGGCGTTCCACTGACAGTCATCGGCGTTGAAAGCGGCGGTCGATCGCCAATAAAGTGGGGTTTGGCGTTCTTTCAGGCATTAAAATTGATATTAATTAAAGATAAGGAATATCCTGAACTATTAGTTTTGGAAATGGGAGCTGACAAGCCTGGCGATATTGAATATCTGGTTAAATTATTTCCCTGCGATATTAGCGTAGTAACAAGAATTGGGCCGGCTCATTTGGAAGCATTTAAGACAGTTGAAAACATTGCGCGCGAAAAACAAAAAATAGTAACGCATTTGTCAAAAGACAAACTGGCGGTTCTAAATTGCGACGACCCTTTGGTAATGGAAATGCACAAGAGAACAAAGGCGCGCGTAATATTTTTTGGATATAATGAAGCGGCAAATGTGCGGGCGATTGATATGCTTTATCACGGCGCAGGACTTGATCTGGCCGGAATAAAGTTTAAGATCGTTTACAGCGGCAGCGCGGTGCCGGTTTTTTTGCCGGGCGTGGTCGGCGCTCATCAGATTAATTCCGCTCTAATTGCGGCCGCGGTCGGTATCGGACTTGGCATGAATTTGATAGAAATTTCCGAGGGATTGAAAAATTACAAAGCGCCAAAAGGCCGCATGAATCTTATTCAAGGAAGGGAAACATTGATTATAGACGACACTTACAATTCTTCTCCGCGGGCGGTTGAGGCGGCGATTGAAACTTTGCAAAAATTAAATATTGCTCAAGTGGCGCGGAAAGCGGCGATTCTGGGTGACATGCTGGAACTTGGTGAGTATACTGATGAGGCGCATTATCTGCTCGGGAAAAAGGCGGCGGAAGACGGAGTCAGCCTGCTTATTTGCGTTGGAAAGCATCGAACGAAAACAGCCGAGGGTGCTGAAGCCGGCGGTTTAACGAGAGACAAAATTATTGAGTTTGAAAATTCACAGATGGCGGCGGAAAAAATCAATGATATAATAAAGCCGGGAGACCTAATCCTGGTCAAGGGATCGCAAGGCGCCAGAATGGAGCGGTTGGTCAAGGCTCTGATGCGTGAGCCGGAACGGGCTGAAGAATTATTGGTGCGGCAGGAAGCCGACTGGCTGTAATCTCGGAATTTTTTGGAAGAATCAAAATTTAAGTTTTAAAATAAAAACCAATGCCAAGATCAATAACAATTATTACCGCAGTTGGAATAGTATTAATTCTAGTTGTGGTCGTAATGTTTCCCGGATTTTATCCACTGCGTCCTCTTGAATCAGTTTTTATCAGTGTTTGTAATAAAATCATTAAAGGGGAGCTGAACAAAGTTGAAGAAACAAATTTTGTGGGGGTGGGCGGCGTGATGATTAGACAAGATTATATTGAATGCGGAGTTGACCGGGCGGATGACGCGGGCGAGGTTTGTTACATTTCCGCGGAGGGAAGTTATCTGGGTGATGAAATGAATGACGAGTGCTACAAATGCCAATACGGCGATGAGCAAATAAAATACAAAGGCAAATTGCTTGGCAAAAGCTGTAAACCGTATCGGAAAGTCTGGAGGTGGAAATATAAAAGCATGTTTTAATAATAATTCACGGCCCTATCGTCTAGCGGCTAGGACGCCAGGTTCTCATCCTGGTAACCCGGGTTCGATTCCCGGTGGGGTCACCATATACCATTCACTCCGTTTAGGTATATGGTAAATTAGCCGATTTCTGCTTTTATTTACTGGAATATTTTTGATAGCAAGATGCAAAAATCGGAAATTACAAATTACAAAGTAAAATTAATCTAAGTTAATTAGAGCAATTTAATTACATAAATGGCAACTCGCAAATTAAATAAAAAGGAAGCTGCCGCACAGCTGTTTCGTGGCGCGCAGGAATATTACGCCAAATACCGGCCGGGCATTCCGGCGAAAGTAATGGATGTAATCATCAGACATTTTGGCGTTAAAAGGAGCGATAGGGTTTTGGATATCGGTTGCGGCACGGGTCAGGTCGCGCTGGCCATGAATGGCAGAATTAAAGAGATGGTTTGTTTTGATCCTGATCCGGAAATGTTGAAACAGGCGAGGAGGGCGACGAAAAAAACAAAAATAAAGCTGATTTGGATCAATTGCGGCATTCAAGATTTAAAAAAAATCAAGAGTAATATTGGCACTTTTAAAATAGCGACGATTTGCCGGACATTTCATTGGCTGAATCAAAAACAAGTATTGAAAGATCTTGGCGCAGTTATAGATGATGGCGGCGGCGTGGCAATTTTTGGCGACAGCAGTATTTGGACGGGAACGGAAACGTGGCAGGCGGCTGTGAGAGGAGTCGTTCAAAAGTATTTAGGAAAACAAAGGCGCGCCGGAAGCGGGATGTTTAAGCAGTCCGAAGAGCCATGGGAAAAAGTGATTGTCCTGTCTGACTTTAATAATATTAAAACGCGGCGCGTGTCAGTTGTAAGAAACTGGAATGTTGAAAATATTATTGGTTGGCTTTTATCCAGTTCTTTTGCGCGGCCCGACTATTTTGGGAAAAAGCTGGCTGACTTTAAAATAGACGTTAGAAAAGTCTTGCTGGCCATGAATTCAAAAGGTAATTTTAAAGAACGGGCTGTTTTTTCAATAATTATGGCTTCCAGAGAGCGACGATGATTGAATAATTTGCATAATATGAAAAAAAAGATATAATAATATATATGGCAAACGGCGATATTACAAATAATGATATCATGGATTTTCTTCAAACGAATATGGTTATGCGTTCGGAGTTTGCTGAATTCAAAGAAGATGTAGATAAAAGATTTGAAAGCGTAGATAAGAGATTTGAAAATTTGGAGCAAAAAGTCGGGCCTTTGGAAAATCAAATGGTAACAAAAGACTATCTTGATCGCAAGCTGGCTGATTTGGGTGCAGAAATCGGACGCAGGATAAATCGGCAAGCAGAGGTAGAGATGGATTTCCGCAAGATATTGATTGATATTTTGAGCAGAAAAGCGATTTTGGAAAATAGTGATTTGGAGCGTCTTAAAAAATTCGTATAATCTTTGAAATGGAACAAAAATCAACAAGCCGGCAAACGGTTTTTTTATTTTATGCGGGTTTACCTAGAAAACAAGGGCATTGACATTTATTCGATTATTATATAGAATAAAAAAAATAAGACATTGAACAATCAAAATCAGGGAGATAGTCATGCAAGAGCTACTGAAGGTGCGTTTTACCTGCGGTTCCGATGGGGGGATCAAGGGCAAGATTTTCAGTGATTTGGGAGCCAATGGTAATATTCCGCGCACGCGCAAGATTGTCCTCATTAATGGGTATTTTCCGGACAGGCGCAAGGCCTGGGTGGGCGAATTGCCAAAGGACGGCGAATGGTGGCTGTGCGAAGAAATTCGCGACACCAAGCCGGAAGAGATAGGCAAGGGCGCCATTTTGGTGCGTCTGCGGGAGAAGCTGACTTTTGTTAGCGAATCCAACAGCGATGATTCCGCGAACGAATCTGACCAGGAACAAGCGGCAGATTCTTTGCCTGACAACAACGCGATAGAGGCAGAAGGATGCCGGGTCAATCCGGATTCATTGTTCGTAATGCTTCGAAAGCGCGCGCCTTAATGGCCGCAAAAATTATATGCAGGAAGAATACATTTGTTCTTCCTTTTTTGTTTAATTTTAGATAAGTTGTTTAGACTTGACAAATGGCGATTATTTAGGTAAATTGTTATAATCTTGTTGTTTGACAATTATGATAAATAAGCGAAGGCAACTGTGCCGTCGCTTGTTTCCACAACAAACCAGGAGGCGTGAATGACAGAAGAGCGGAGCGTGCGTGACCAGCGCGATTTAGTGCTGGGTCCAGGAGAGTACGCATACATTCAAGATCGGACCAAGGGCGAGATCAGTATCTACGTCGGTCCGAAAACTGCAACGCTGTCGGCCAATGATTCGCCGATGATGTTTGACGGAAAAAAGTTCATTGCGGTTGAATTACCCAATGCCAAGATGCAATTCGTGGTGGCGCCAGACGGTTGGTATGTCGAACTTCTCAATCCGGAGAAGGACAACAAAAATCCCAATCAGGGAGGTAACCAGTCAACGCCGACGACTTTGCAGATTGGGAAAAAGATCAATGTCAAGGGGCCTTGTTCCTTTGCATTGTGGCCGGGACAAAGGGCGACCTTGGTCCAGGGTCATACGCTTCACAGCAATCAGTATCTCGTGGCGGAAGTGTACGACGCTCGAGCTGCCAGAGAGAACTGGGAAGAAGCAATCGTTGAGCAGACGTCGAAAGAAAACAGAGACAATACTGGAGATGACGGCGTCGATGGAAAGAAAGATGGAAAGAAAGTGAGTGGTGAGAACGACCAGGATGACAAAGCCGTTGAAGTCAGCGGCATATTTTCCCAGGTTCCTATGGGCTTGGCCAATGGTAAGCGTCTTATCATCAAGGGCACGGATGTTGCTTTTTTTATTCCTCCGACCGGAGTAAAGGTCAAGAAGGATGAGGCTCGGAGTTACGTCCGTGAGGCTGTGACGTTGAAGAACCTCGAATACGCGGTTTTGCTCGATGAAAATGGCCAGCAGGAGTACGTGTATGGCCCGAACGTTGTGTTCCCTAAGCCGACACAGGAATTTGTGTCCAGCAATACCGGAGAGAAAAAGTTCCGAGCTTACGAGCTTGACAGCTTGAAAGGCATCCACGTCAAGGTGATCGAAGCGTATGAAGAAAAGCTTGAAGGTGGGAAGAAAGCTCATGCAGTTGGCGATGAGCTTTTCATTACCAATCAGGTGTACATGCCGAGGCGTGAACACGCCATCATCAAGTACAGTGACAGAGAGATTCATTTTGCCGTGGCGATTCCTCAGGGTGAAGGGCGCTATGTTCTGGATCGCCGGACGAGCATGGTTGAAACTGTGCTCGGACCGAAGATGTTCCTGGCTGATCCTCGCTTTCAGGTGATGACCAAGCGAAGGCTTTCTGAAGAAGAAGCAAGGCTTTACTATCCCGGAAATGAAGAAGCCAGGAAGTACAATGAAGCGTTGCGTCGACGGGTGGCTTCGGTGCAGGCTCTTTCAGAAGCAGAAGCACTTGCGGGTGGCCTAGTTGACCCTGATGATGAATTGGGCGGCGGTGTGAAGCCGCGCTCTTCGAGCGTGGCCAGCCGCAGAACTACTGCAAGAGAATTCGGTGGCGCACAATTCGATCGCCAGGATACGTTTACTCCGCCGCGGACTGTTTCCCTTGATTCCAAGTACGACGGCGTTGTCACGGTTCGTCCGTGGACCAATTACGCAGTCAAGGTCGTTGGGAAGGGAAAAGGAGATAAGGGCAGAGTGGTCGTCGGGCCGGAAACCATTTTCCTGGCTTACGATGAAAATCTCGAGCCTATGGTCCTGAGCAGCGGGAAGCCGAAGACTATGGACAAACTCGTCAGAACAGTGTATCTGCGGGTGCGCGGAAATAAGGTTGGCGATATCGTCAACGTGGAAACCACGGACTTGGTTCCTTGCGAAATCAAGCTCAGTTACCGTGTCAATTTCGAAGGTGAAGACACGAACAAGTGGTTTGATGTCGAGAACTATGTGAAGTTCCTTTGCGATCACGCGAGAAGCGTGCTCAAGTCGGCGGTCAAGAAAGTTCATATCGCCGAACTCAAGGAAATGGTTACCGAGATTGTTCGGAATGCAATTCTCGGCGCCAAGTCCACGACTCCCGGCGTAGAGAGAGAAGGAATGAAGTTTGCTGAGAATATGATGCAGATCTATGACGTAGAAGTCCTGGGTTTGCAAATCATGGATCAGAATATTCAGCAGTTGTTGGGCGATGCGCAACTCAGTGCGGTCAAAACCAGCCTGGAACTGGTAGTCAAAGAGAGGCAGGTACAAACAACTGCACGACTGCAGTCATTCGCACGTGAAGAATTGAATCTGGTTAGGGAAACGGAAGTTTCCATGCATGAGGCCTCGTTGGCTCGATTGAAGGAAAAGACCGCTCTTCTGTCGGGCACAGATGAAGCTGCTCGCCAGATCGAATTGGCAAAGAAGGAATTTTCCAGAACAGTGGACAGTGATGCGCAAGCTCATGATGCAGAAATCAAGACCAAGAGGCAGGAAACCGAGATTGTTTTGACCGCGGCCAGAATGGAAGCGGCCAAACAGCAGCTGGAAGAAGAGGCTGCAATTGCCGACGGGCGTCGAACGATCAGATCAGCTGACAGTAACGTTGATTTGCAGATCCGCAAGGATCAGCAGGCGCTGGCGCTGGAAGCTCATGAAGCGGAGGTAAAGGCGGCAGTGGCGATTGCTACTGCTTTTAGTCCTCAGCTGGTGGCAGTACTGGAGCAACTTACGCAGACTGAGGTGGCGAAGCTGGTGGCTGACAACTTCTCCGATTTGTCGATTCTCGAAGGCAAGTCCCCCATGGCCATTGCCTCCAGGATTATCAATGAGTTCCCTCGTTTGCAGGGATTACTGCCCCTCATCAAGGAGTGGGCTGACGGAAAATCTAGTGGTGGAAGCGCGCCTAGCGCGTAGAAACCTGTGATTATGTAGCAAGAATCCCCGACTTACATCGTGAGTCGGGGTTTTTTATTTTATATGAACGGTTTTAATTTGATAAAGTAATAATATTGCCAAATCTGAAAAAATTATATATACTCTAATCAAGAAAGAAAGCATACATAAATATGATAAATTTTGAAGGACCAATTGAAAGAAAAGACAGTGGAATGGAAACAGTTCTGCCAGGATTAGAATCTGCGCTTAGGGAAACATCCTTGGAGGATCGGAGAATTTTTCGTCAGCTTTCCGAGCAGTTAAATGGATTTTTATTTGAGGGAAGAGAATCTTTATGAACGACGCTCAAGTAGCTCAAATCGAAGGGCTGTTAAAAAATTCAGAGTTAGATAATCGTTCGCAAGAGTTAATGCGCCAGTTTTTTAATTCCATTTCAGAACAGCCGCAATATCCAAAAATTGTCAGTCTATTGGAAAGATTTCCTTCTGTGTTTGAAAATTTTTGCAAATGCTTTCAATTAAAACGCGATTTTATTAAACAAGGAAAAAGTGAAGAAGATTGGAATAAATTTTTGGGCAAAGAAGAAGAGGTTTTTGATCGAGTTGAAGGGACGGAGGGGGAGTAGTAAGTAATAAGTAGTGAGTAACCCCGGTGGTGAAGTTTGAGATTGAAAGAGGAAAAACAGGGAAGTCCCGTCAAGGCGGGAGCTTTTTTTTTCTTCCGCTAAACCTGTCTGCCTTTGGCATGTGGTGGATATTGTTTCGTTGTTTTATTGTTTTCTTACCACTAGGTTCTATTTCAAGGAGTTATCCACAGCCGGACTTGTTGTTCGTGTTTTGTTCGGTTATAATAAGAATATACGAACAGAAACCGAACTAATCAATTAACCAACAAATCCTATGACTTTAACTAAAAGACAATCAGAAGTACTCAAATTCGTAAAAACATTTATCAAAGATTATGACTATTCTCCCAGCTATCGTGAAATAGCTGAGGCTCTGGGCTTATCTTCGCCCGCGACTATTCACCAACATTTGCAGACATTGAAAAGCAAAGGCTATCTGGATATGGAGGCGGATTCAGCGCGTGGGCTCGCCTTGACCAGCAAGGTTATGCGGCTCGCCAAGTCGATTGAATTGCCTTTGGTCGGCTTAATCACTGCCGGAGAGCCTATCGAGGCTTTGGAAGAGCATGAAACAATTGCCGTGCCCGCTGATCTGGTGCCTGATGAAAATGCCTTTGTCTTGAAAGTCAGCGGAGAGTCAATGATTGACGAAGGGATTTTGAGCGGTGATTATGTTGTGGTGGAGAGAAATCATTCTCCTAGAAACGGAGATGTGGTGGTGGCTTTGCTTGACAATGCTTTTGCCACTTTGAAAACTTTTTATCGTGAGACAAACCGGATTAGATTACAGCCTGCAAATTCTTCCATGTCGCCGATTTACTGCAAAGACGTAGCGATTCGTGGCGTAGTCCGGGCAATTATTCGCAAATTCGCGTGAGAGGCTACGAATTACGAATCCGCTACAAATCTACTAATTATTACTAATAATAACAAATAAACAAATAAAAAGTTTTTTATGGGAGAGAAAGACAAAAATAAAACAGAAATCATTTATAAAGATTTAAGTTTTGAAATAATTGGAGCTTTGTTTGATGTTTATAATGAATTAGGACCGAGACATCCTGAACGAATATATTGTAATGCAGTGGAACAAGCATTAAAAAATAAAGGACTGAAATTTAATCAACAGTTGTATTGTAAGATTGAATATGAAGGAAAGAGGGTTGGCCTCTACTATCCGGATTTCGTTGTTGAGAATAAAATGGTTTTGGAATTGAAAGTACGGCCAAGGTTTTCAAAACAAGATTTTGCCCAAGTGAAAAAGTATTTAAAAGTGGAAAATTTAAAATTGGGCATATTAGCGACCTTTTGTTCTGACGGAGTAAAATTTTCTCGTGTAGTAAATTTATATTAATCTCAATTTGATTGCTGAATTCGTAGCTATTCGTAGATTAGTAGCGGATTCGTAATTAGTAGCCTATATGTGCGCCGGAATAACTTTTCCAATCGATACAATTAAACCAAATGAACTGGACCAGTTTTTCACGCCGGAAGAGTTTGGAAAACAAAGAAAAGGCGATTCAGTACAAACTTTTTTCTGGCAGAACAAGCCTTTCTTGCCAGCAGAAGATGAGAGCGGTGAAATCCATCTTTATCACTGGGGAAACAGAGACAAGTTTTTCAAGATGCCAAAAACCGGCTGGGCAAAAATTGAATCGGTTCAGGACGGGCTTTGGGACTGGCTGGCGCCGAAAACAGTTTGGATACCGAGCTTGATGGGTTATGAAAAAAGAAAATGGTTTAGAACGCCGGAAGGAATTAAGGGTGTTCGCGTTCGTTATCACAATATAACCCGGGTGTATTTATTGACAACAAAAGCCAATCAGCAATTTCTGCAGTATACCGGGCATGATCGCATGCCTATGGGGAAAATAATTTATTTAAAATAATTAATAAGGCGGCGGGGTTGAATATTTAATAAGCATGGATATTTAACCCTTTCGCCAAGGAAAAGCATATGAGCAAAAGAAAACTCAAAAAATTATTCAGAAATCTTCGTGGTCTTTGGGAAGACCTAACTATTTACGTTTAATAATGCGACTTTCACGGATCCCCTGCGGATTTAACGTATAAAAAATCTGCTTGTTGATTTGTGTGTCCGCAATAATATGAAAAGTACTTTTATTCCCCTTACTCCGGAATTAATTATTAAAATCAAAATCTAATTATGGAAACAGAGGAGATTAAACAATCAATTCTAAAATTTTTAAGAAGATTAATGGATTAGTGTTGCTTTTCAGAATATATGCTCGAAACAATTAACCAACAAGTTGAGGTTTTAGTTGCATTTATGAAGGGCAAGGTTCTTCCTTTGTCTTTTAGTTGGGATAATAAAAAATACTCAATCAATAAGGTTAATTTGGTTCACAGTGAGCGAATCGGCCATGACAAATGTTATTTTTTTTCTGTCAGCGCGGGCGAAGACAGTTTTAAACTTTGTTTTTATACGGAGAGCAGCCGATGGGTTTTGGAAGAAGCATACTATACTTAAACTCTAAATAGCGCTATTTGGATTTAATAAATTGGGAAATTTTAAATTTAGAGTTTTATGCGCGTTATTTTCCATGTTGATATGGATTCTTTTTTTGCCAGCTGTGAGCAGCAAGCCTGCCAGAGTTTGCGCGGCCGGCCAATAGTTGTTTGCGGAAAACAAGGGTCGCGTTCGGTGATTGTTGCTTCATCTCGGGAGGCAAAGAAGCTCGGAATCAAAACTGGAATGCTGCCATTTGAAGCAAAAAAAATTTATCCCGCAATAATTTTTGTTGAGCCGGACGGCGCCAAGTATGAGAATATCAGCCGTCGGCTGATCGTCATATTAAAAAAATACACTGAAGCAGTGGAAGTTTTCAGCATTGACGAAGCATTTTTGGACATGACCGGCTATGTGAAGACTGAAGCAGAGGCCGTTAGCCGGGCAAAAAAAATAAAAATTGAAATTGTGCGCGAGCTCGGCGAAGTTGTTACCGCCTCCGTTGGTATCGCGGGAAATAAATTGCTGGCTAAATTAGCCTCTGATATAAATAAGCCGGATGGGCTTTTTTTGATTAATGAACAGAATCAGTTAGAAGTTTTGAATTATTCAAAGCTAACTGATTTTTGTGGTATCGGGCGCCGGCTGGAAAAACATTTGCTTTCTTTGGGCATTGATAGCGTGATTAAATTGAGAGAACAACCGCTTGTTTTGCTTCAGCAAATATTTGGAAGTTTTTGCGGTCAGAAATTGTATAATATGGCGCGGGGACTGGATGATTCGCCGGTTACCCCATATTTTATCGAGACGGCCGTGAAATCAGTCGGCCGGTCATATACTTTGCCTCGAAATACTTTTGACAAGCAAGAAATCTTGGTGGTCTTGCTTCATTTGTGCGAAAAAGTCGGCCGCGAATTGCGGCGTTTGAAATTGACCGGCAGGACGGTTGTGATTTATTGGCGGTATGCTGATTTTACTCACGCCGGAGCGCGCCAGACTTTTGCCCGCCATCTTAATGACAGCGCCGTCTTCTTCCAGTTTGGCGAAGCAAAAATAAGCAAGTTCAGGTTGGCGCGGGCAGTGCGCCTGGTTGGCATTCAGGTGAGCAATTTGCAGGATGCCGGTTTTTGCCAGTTGCCGCTTTGGTTAGCTGATCGCAAAAGGACCGAACTGATTCCGTTTCTTGATAAAATAAACGATCGTTATGGAGAATTAACAGTCAAACCGGCATTTTTGTTAAAACTCAATAAACTTCGGAAAAAGGTCGGAGGTTTTAGGTTGCGAGATTGATTGGTTATGTTATAATTTTATTGCAAAAGATAAATAAGAATAATTTTATGTGCGGTTGCTGTTGTAAAGCAAAAGCCAAGCCAAAGAAAAAGGCGAAAAAAGCCCAAAAATAGCTTGGCCCAGGAGGGGATCAACTAATTCACAGTTGGTCTCTTTTGTTTATAAGCATAATTTGCTATAATTCCATTATATGAATCAGGCGACAGTGGACAAGTTTTTAGCCAAATTAATTGGCACGGGTTTGTTTTATGCTCCATCGCGGCAGGATGGTCAAGTTAAGGTTTTGCCAATCGAGGATCAGCGACAGATTGACTGGTCGGGCGACATGCCTGTTAACTCATTCAAAAATATTTTTCTGCCGGCCAGTGAAACATTGTTTGAAAACAATAAGGCGATTTTTGAAAATGAAAATAAAACGTTTGTCTGGGGTATGAATGTTCTGGATTTGCAGGCTTTGACTTTGTTTGAACAGGTTTTTGAAAAAGATATTTATTTTCAGCGGCGCCGGCAGAATATTTTTGTTTGCGGCTACACCGGTGGGCTGGAAGCGGATTATCGCAGATATAAGGCACAGCACTTGAGCTATGAAGAAAATATTTTGGAACATTTAATTTTTGATGTTTTTATAGAGAAGCAAAAAGACGGTAATTTTCTGGCATTTTCCGGTTCAGAAAAAGGCCAGCAACTTCTGGAAGAAAATGGAATTACTGATTATGAAAATATTGAATTTGCCGGAATTATTCCGCAAAAAGGAGTCAATCCGGTGATTGCGGCCAAAAGGCTGGCCATTGAACAAAGCGCAGAAGACCCGATTTGGGATGAATTGGCACAGACATGCCTGGCCTGCGGCAAATGTTCGATTGTTTGCCCGACTTGTTTTTGTTTTGATGAAAAAGATAAAGCTGAATTTGCAAATGTAAAAAAAGTCCGGCAGTGGGGCAACTGTTTTTATCCGGAGTTTTCCAAAGTCGCCGGCGGCCACAAAGATTTGGATTCAGTCAAAAAGAAATTATATTTTTGGTATACTCACAAGTTTGTCCGTATTCCTGACGAATATAATTATTACGGTTGTGTTGGTTGCGGACGCTGTGTCCGCGTTTGTCCGGTGGGAATTGATATTGCAAAAAATATTCAGCGTTTGAAAAAGGAAAAATCATGAAGAATTTTTTTGAATTAAAACCCGCGCGAGTCATCAAGGTAATCAATGAAAATCCGATTACCCGGACTTTGCGTTTGCAAATAAAAAACCAGGAAAAATTTCAATTTCTGGCTGGCCAATTCATGATGATCGGCTTGCCAGGATTTGGCGAATGCCCGATTTCAATTTCTTCAAACCCCAAAGAAGCGGCCAAGTCTTTTAGCTTGACTATCCGCGAAGTGGGTGAATTGACTGTTAAACTTAACAGATTAAAACAAGGTGAAACAGTCTATGTGCGCGGACCGTTTGGCAATGGGTTTCCGTTGGTCAATAAAAGTTTAATTTTAATTGGCGGCGGCTGCGGTTTTATTCCTCTCCGAAGCGTTTATGAAGAAAATAAAAGCAGAAAAGACATTAAGCTCCAGATATTATTTGGCTGCGCTACTCAAGATTCCCTGGTTTTTAAAAAAGAATATTCAAAGATAAAAAATAAGCATGATTTTAATTTAATATTGGAAAAAGAAACAATGCCCGGCTTTTCTTCGCAAAAAGGATTTGTCACGGATTTAATTAAAAAGAAAAAGTTATTGAATGACGCGTTGGTTTTTATTTGCGGGCCGGAAGTGATGTATAAATACGTGGTCAAAGAATTACTGGTAAAAAAAGTTAAGCCGGAAAATATTTATTTTTCTTTGGAAAAAAGAATGCATTGCGGGCTCGGTGTTTGTCAGCACTGCGCCATTGGCACAAAGTACGTTTGTAAGGATGGTCCGGTGTTTAATTATGAGTTTTTAAGTAAAAATAAGTACTTATGAATATTCAATATCAGGAGAAAGTCCCCGCGTATGTGTTTGTTTTTGTTATGCTTTTGGTTTCCTGCTTGATTTTTCTGACGGCCTTAGTTTCTCAATTTACTTCAAAGGCGGTTCCTTTGACCATGCCGGCAAAAATCATTCTTGGGATTGTTCTGTTACTTAGCGTAGTTGTTCTGATTTCTTTTAGAGAACTGGTAATTACTGTCACTGAAAATCAAATAATTTTGGGTTTTGGTTATTTTAAAAAAAAGTTTTATCTGGGCAATATAGAAAAGATTGAAATTAGCGAATATAAATTTTCAAATTATCTTGGCTATGGTATTCGTTATGGCCGGGACAAAACTATCGGCTACACGCCGAGAGGCGGTAAGGGGCTAAAAATTAAATTTAAAAAGGAAAAACGCGCATATTTTTTTATTTCAGAAAGGCCGGAAGAATTGAAAATGCTTTTAGAAAAATTAAAATAACTATGGCTGATAAAATCAAAATCGCGATTATTCCCCTGACCGCCTGCGAAGGATGCTGTATGGCGATTTTGGATTTGCCCGGGAAATTGCTACAACTGACGAAAAAAATTGAAGTGGTTAATTTCCGTTTGTTTGAAGAAGCCGCTCATTCAGATGACGAAAGATACGCCATTGCTTTTGTTGAAGGTAGTCCTCTGACCAGTGAAGATATCAGTGTTTTGCAACGAGCGCGAAAAAACTCTCAGTACTTGATTTCAATCGGATCTTGCGCGCATATGGGCGGGATTTACCACATGAAGCAATATCATGACACGAAAAAGATTCATAATTATGTTTATCAGGGAAAAGAGGGAATCGAAAATATTGATGTCAAGCCGCTTAGCGCCTATGTAAAAGTTGATTTTTCTGTGCCAGGCTGCCCAATTACCGGCCAAGAATTTTATGATTTTGTTTATCAGCTGTTAATTGGCAAAGCTCCGGCCATAACGCAAAATCCTGTTTGTTATGAATGTCAAATTCAGGGAAGGGAGTGTGTTTTGCAAAAAGGCCAAGTTTGCTTGGGGCCAATTACCCAGGGTGGTTGCGGCGCTATTTGTTTGAAGTCAAAACAAGGCTGCTGGGGATGCCGCGGCTTGGTTGAAGACGCGGAAGTCAGCAATTTAATAAAAAAATTAAGAGAAAAATATTCAGACAAGGAAATTACTAAGTATTTTGAGGTTTTTGGGGTGAAAGAATTGATCAATAAGTAAAAAATATGCAAAAAAAATATGTAAGAGCCGGCGTAGGGATTATGTTGCTTATAGAAAATAAGGTTTTGTTGGGCAAAAGACATGATGATCCTGAAAAAGCTTCTTCAGAATTGCATGGAGAGGGAACTTGGACTTTTCCCGGGGGCAAAGCAGATTTTGGCTTAACTTTAGTTGAAAATGTAAATAAAGAGCTTATGGAAGAAACCGGTATTAAGGTTAATTCATTAAAATTACTCAGTATAACAGATGAGATAGTTCCGGATGCGCATTTTACAACAATTGGTTTTTTGTGTACAGATTTTGAGGGAGAAGCAAGAGTTTTAGAGCCGGATGAAATTACACAATGGAAATGGTTTGATTTAAGCGAACTGCCATTGAATATTTATCCGGCATCAAAAAAAATGATTGATAATTATAATGATAATGTGATTTATAGGATTTAAATTTATGAAAACTATTCAAATTGGCCACATTGCAAAAACCGAAGGCCACTTAAGCTTTATCGGTGCCATGCTGAACAATGATTTTGCGCAGGCGCGGATAGAAACAGTGGAGGGCGCGCGCTTGATTGAGGGGATTTTGCTTGGCCGAAAATATTATGAAGCGCCGGTAATCACTTCCAGAATCTGCGGAGTGTGTCCGATTGTTCACAATTTAACTTCCATCAAAGCAATGGAGCAGGCACTGAATATTCGGGTTACGCCGGAAATTATTTTACTTCGGAAAATGATGGAATGCGCACAAATAATTCACAGCCATGCAGTGCATGCTTATTTTTTCTCCTTTCCGGACATTGTAGGCGTTTCCAATAATTTCAATTTGATAAATAAATTTCCAAAAGAATCAAAAATTGCGCTGGAAGTCCGCGGGTGGGGGGTGCAATTGGCCCGCGTCTTGGGCGGGCGCACAGTGCATCCGATTAATAGCGTTATTGGCGGTTTTAATGTCGCGCCGGATGCCAGTGAGATGAATGAATTATTGGCGCAAAAATCAGAAATGTTAAAAAAAACTATTGGGCTTTTTGAGTTTATTATTAAACATAAATTACCGGTGTTTGAGCGCCCGACAAACTATGTCAGCCTCAAATCGAATAAAGAATATGCGGTTTATGATGGCAAAATATATTTTTCCGACAATGACAGTTATGATAGCGCGGAAACATTCTTGCGCGATGTTCGCGAAATTGTTTTGCCTTATGAAAAAGTTAAGCGTACTCAGCATTTAGGGCGAGCATTCATGGCTGGCGCTTTGGCGCGTGTGAATAATAATTTTGTTCAGCTGAATCCGGAAGCAAAGAAAGCCTGGAATAAATTAAAAATTAAATTACCGTGCTATAATTCGTTTTACAATATTCTGGCTCAGGTGGTGGAGATTATTCATTGCATTGAACAAATTGAAAAAGATTTTGAGAGTTACAATAGGGTTGCCAGGAAAAAACTTTTGATCAAGTTTCTGCCAAACCCTGGCAAGGGATACGCGGTGATGGAAGCGCCGCGCGGTCTTTTGTATCACGAATATGAATTGGACAAGCAAGGCACTATTTTACACTGCAACGTAATTACTCCGACCGCAATGTTTTTGGCTAATCTGGAAAAAGATTTGGAAGAATTATTGCCGCAAATCAAAAAATTTTCGGACAAGAAACAAAAGGATTTAATTAAAACTCTAATTCGCGCTTACGATCCTTGTATCAGTTGCGCGACCCACTAGTATGCATGACCTTCACGTTGCCGATAAAATCCACAAGCTGGTAGTTGAACAAGCAAACAAAAACAATCTCAAGCAGGTTAAAAAGATTGTAATTGATTTGGGTTCAGTGATAGAGCACGGAGCGGATATTTCAGGGGAAAATTTAGAGTTTAATCTAAAAATGTTAAATAAGGACACCTTGGCTGATGGCGCGGAAATAATTATCAATCGCGTTGACGGCTATGATTGGAAGTTGGTTTCCATTTCCGGCGATGAAAAATAAAATCGCGACAATAAAAAGTGCGGATTTGAAAAACAAACGCGTTGTTTTGCGGGTTGATTTTAATGTTCCCGTGAAAAACGGCAAAGTGATTGATGATTATAAAATTGAGCGCGCCCTGCCGACAATCAAATATCTACTGAAACAAAAATGTAAAATTGTTTTGCTTTCTCATTTTGGCCGGCCGGAGGGAAAGCGCGTCAAAAGTTTAAGCTTGGAGCCGGTTTATCGAGTTTTGAGAAAAAAATTAAAAGGAGCAAGTATTAAATTCTTCACAAAACCTTTAACCATCGGTAAAATGACATTGCCAAAAGTTGATGTTGTTGTGCTTGAAAATATCCGTTTTGACAAGCGCGAAGATGACAACAAGCCGGCTCTGGCTAGGATACTTTCAAAAATGGGCGATGTTTTTGTTAATGAAGCGTTCGCCACTTCGCACAGGGAAAACGCTTCAACCGTTGGAATAACAAAATTGCTGCCTAGTTATGCAGGGTTGAATTTTGAAAATGAAGTTAAATTTTTGAGCCAGGCTTTAAAACCGAAAAAACCGGCGGTGGCTTTGATCGGTGGCGCAAAAGTGGAAACAAAAATTTTGGTGATTAAAAATTTTTTAAAGATTTATAAGAAAGTAATGTTGGGAGGCGGGCTGGCCAATACATTTCTCGCGGCAAAAGGATATGATGTAGGCGGTTCACTTGTTGAGCCGGGCGAAATAGCAAGGGCCAAGCGGCTCTTGCAGTCAAAAAAATTGATTTTGCCGATTGATGTCGTTGTTGCAGACAAGAAGAGGCAAAAAGCAAGAGTTGAAAAAATTGGCCAGCAAAAGAAAATCTGCGGCGCAGAAGAACAGGTATTAGACATCGGCCCGGAAACAATCAAGCTCTATTCCCTGTATATTCGGTCAGCTAAAACAATTGTTTGGGCTGGGCCACTTGGATTGTTTGAAATTCCAAAATTTAGCCATGGAACCCTGGCTCTCGCAAAGTTGATTGGCGCGCGAGCTTCCGGCCGGGCGCTCGGAATTGCCGGCGGCGGAGAAACATTAATGGCAATTCATATGTCAAAAATGGGAAGATATTATGATTTTATTTCCACCGGCGGCAGCGCTATGCTGGAATTTTTAGAAGGCAGATCAATGCTCGGAATTAAAGCATTAAAATAATAAAATAATTTTATGATGCAGGAACAAAACAGTGAAGCAGGTCGCTTTTGCGGTCACAAAAAGCATTTGATTTTTGGTGTTTTTAAGATTGTTTTGATAATTTGTTTGGCAGGGTTCTTGATTCTTGAAGCGAGGAATTCGTGGAAAGAATATGATTACATTGGGAAATCAGCGCAAACGACAAATCTCATTTCTGTTGACGGCGAAGGAAAAGTTTTTGCAGTGCCGGATATTGCCGAAATTCAAGTGGGATTGACAACTGAAGCGAAAACCGTAGCGACAGCGCAAAAAGAAAACACTGAAAAAATGAATGCCGTCACAAAAGCGATAAAAGAAAAAGGCGTGGCAGAAAAAGATATTAAAACAAGCAATTATAATATTTATCCTAAGTACGATTGGCAAAATGGAAAAAATAATATTATCGGCTATACAATCTCCCAAAATCTTGACATAAAAATACGTGACACGAAACAGGTGAGTGATATTGTTACGGTTGCCGGCGAAAAAGGTGCAAATCAAGTGGGCGGATTGAACTTTAAAGTTGACAACGAGGATGGTTTGAAGGATCAGGCTCGTGAGCAAGCTATAAAAAGCGCCCAGGAAAAAGCAAAAACTTTGGCTAATCAGCTGGGCGTGAAATTGGGCAAGGTAGTGTCTTTTACGGAGTCAGGCGGGGAGGCTCCACGTTCTTTGTATTTCGGACTTGACAGCGGGATGGGCGGATCGGCAGAAAAGAGCGTTGCTCCGGAAATTCAGACCGGTGAAAATGAAATACAAGTAAATGTAACTATTGTGTACGAAATTTTATAGTACTGATTACGGATTATTACTGATATATTGATTTAATAGATCTGTATAATCTGTAATTAAATCTGGAAATCTGTAACAATATGAAAATAAAAAAAATAACTGCACGCGAGATATTAGATTCGCGCGGCAATCCAACGATTCAGGCAACGGTCGAATTAATCAATGGAATTAAAGCCACTGCTTCAGTTCCGTCAGGCGCTTCAACCGGGATTCATGAAGCTCTGGAGCTTCGAGATGGCGATAAGAAAAGGTATGGCGGCAAGGGAGTTTTGAAAGCTGTAAATAATGTAAATAAGAAAATCGCGACATTATTAAAAGGCCGGAATGTTACAGAGCAAATAAAACTGGATGAATTAATGATCAAGCTTGACGGCACGCCGAATAAATCAAAGCTCGGCGCCAATGCGATACTTGCGGTTTCACTGGCCTCTGCTAGGGCCGGCGCTTTGACAAGCAAGCTGCCATTATACAAGTACATTCGAAAAACTTACAAGCTTGCGGAAAAAGGTTGGAAAATGCCTTTGCCAACAATGAATATTATTAATGGCGGCAAGCATGCTGATAATTCTATAACGGTGCAGGAGTTTATGGTCGTACCTAGCGCCCCGACTATGGCCAAAAGAATTCAGATTGGCGCTGAAGTTTTTCACGCTCTAAAAAAATTATTAAAAGAAGCTGGGTTTCAAACATTAGTCGGCGACGAAGGCGGCTTTGCTCCGGACTTAAAATCGAATGAACAAGCTTTTGAATTTATCATGAAAGCAATTGTAAAGGCGGGTTACAAGCCGGGCAAGGACGCATTTCTGGCGTCGGATTTGGCTTTGTCAGAATATTTTGATGAAAAGTCCGGTGATTATTCAATGAATGACAAAAGCGGAAAGAAAAAAATTTCGCCTGATCAGGTAATTAAAACTCTTGACAAGTGGTTAAAAAAATACCCGATTATTTCGCTGGAAGATCCTTTGCATGAAGATGATTGGCACAACTGGATGAAGCTGACCGGATTTCTTGGTGGACAAACAGTTTTGATTGGCGATGATCTGTTTGTTACAAATGTTGAACGATTGCAAAAGGGAATTGATACTGGAGTTGCCAATGGAATTTTAATTAAGCTAAATCAGATCGGTAGTTTGACTGAAACAATAAATGCGATTTATCTAGCCAAGAAAAACAAATATAAAGTAAGCGTTTCACATCGTTCAGGTGAAACCTGTGACACATTCATTGCTGACTTGGCTGTGGCTGTGAACGCTGATTTTATCAAAACCGGATCTTTGTCTCGATCAGAGCGAGTCGCTAAGTATAATCGCTTAATGGCGATTGAGTTAGACTTAAAATAATTAATAAGTTTTTATAAAAATATGAATACAGCGATGGAAGTACCAAGAACAGTTGAAAAAAAAGAGGGGATTACGTTAGAAGCTTTAGTTGAAAAAGCTAAAACCGTGGTGATGGAAAAAATCACTATACTGAAACAAGCTTTGGAAGCATCAGAAATTGCAAGACAAAAGGCGATTGATGAATTGAAAAAGACAAATCCAAAAGCTGCAGAACAGATTGAAGAAGCTTTTATTAATACCATGGCTGGATTTGATACACAAATGTAAGATTGTTCTATGGGCCCTGTGATTTTATTAATCCTAGACGGATGGGGAATTGCGCCGAAAAGTCGGGGCAATGCTATTGAATTAGCAAAAAAACCGGCATTTGATAAACTATGGGACAAATACCCTCATACTCAACTGGAGGCTTCGGGCACAGCTGCTGGCCTGCCGGCGCATTATGTCGGCAATTCAGAAGCCGGTCATATCAATATAGGCGCGGGCAGAATTGTAAAAGACGACGCGGTTGTTATTTCAGAAGATATTTTCAATGGACGATTCAAAAAAAATTTGGCCTTGAATGAAACAATCGAGTTTGTTACAAAAAATCATTCATCCCTGCATCTCATAGGGCTGGTTTCTGATGGTGAAAGTCCGCATTCATCGCTTGATCATTTATATGCCTTGGTTGACCTGGCTTATGGCAGTGGTTTGAGACAAATATATTTGCATCTCTTTACTGATGGCCGCGACTCGCCGCAATTTCATGCGCTGAAAATTGTTGACGAAGTATTGAAAAATGTTTATGGCAAAGCGACTATTGTTTCATTGATAGGTAGATTTTTTGCCATGGATAGGGGAAAAAACTGGACAAGGACGCAGAAGGCTTATGATTTATTTTCAGTTGGCCGTGGTCAGCAGTTCCGCGATTATCGCGATGCGATTGTGCATAGTTACAATCAAAAAGTAACTGATGAATTTATTGAGCCTTCAGTAATAAGCAACAGTAAGAAACAAGCTTCAAAAACAAGGATTAACGAAAAAGATGGAATTATCTTTTTTAATGCTCGATCTGATCGCGCGCGCCAACTCGCTAAATGTTTTGTGCAAAAAGAGTTTAATAAAAAGAACCCTGGCGCTTTTCGCCGGAGTAAGGTTTACAATAATATTTTATTTTGCGCGCTGACTGATTTTGGGCCTGACTTGGATCATATCATTACTGCTTATCCTTCGGCAGATCTTCGAGATACTTTGCCGATTATGTTAAAGGATAAGCGCCAGCTCTACATTGCTGAAACAGAAAAATATGCTCATATTACATATTTTATAAATGGTGGATCAGCGAATCCGGTTAATGGCGAGGAAAGATTTCGTGTTGCTTCTCCTCGGGTAAAGAGTTATGCTTCAGTTCCGGAAATGAGTGTTTATAAAATCGCGCGACACGTGGAAAAAGCGCTTGAAAAAGATCAATATGATTTTATGGCAATTAATTTTGCCAATCCCGACATGGTGGGGCATACTGGTAACCTGAAGGCGGTAATTGAGGCGATAGAGCATGTTGATAATTGCGTGAAAGAGCTCGGTAATTTAGTGTTAAAGAAAAATGGTGTTATAATCATTACTGCGGATCATGGTAATGCCGAAAAAATGATTGATCTTGAAACTAATGAGATTTGGACTGCTCACACAAATAATTCGGTCCCGTTTATTTTAGTTGGAGATGAATTCCGCGGTATTAAATTGCAAAAAGGAATCTTGGCCAATATTGCGCCGACGATCTATGATGTTTTCGGATATAAAAAAATTCCAAAAATAATTAGTAAAAGTTTAATAAAATAAAAATATGAAAAAAATACCAAAACCGGTAATTTTAATCGTGTTAGACGGCTGGGGGATTGCTCCTGCTTCTGAGGGAAACGGAGTAACTCTTGCCAAAACGCCAAACTTTATTAAATATGTGGCAGGCTATCCGGCTATGACGCTGTTGGCTTCCGGTGAAGCGGTCGGTTTGTCGTGGGGCGAGATGGGGAACTCGGAAGTCGGCCATTTAAATCTAGGCGTTGGTAAAGTTTTTTATCAGAATTTACCCCGTATTGACAAGGCGATTGAAGACGGATCGTTTTCGCAAAACAAAGTATTGTTGGAAGCGCTTGAACATGTCAAGAAACATAATTCAAAACTGCATTTACTTGGATTAACCAGCGAAGGAAAGGTTCATAGCATGATAAATCATTGCTACGCGCTTTTGGAATTGGCCAAGAAAGAAAAAGTGGACGAGGTTTATATTCATGCGATTCTTGACGGGCGAGATTCGCCGTACAATAGTGGCAAGCTTTTTGTAGACGAGCTGGAAGCAAAAATTAAAAAAATTGGAGTCGGAGAAATCGCGTCGCTTCATGGCCGTATGTACACAATGGATAGGGATAATCGTTGGGAAAGAGTAGAAAAATCCTACCGCACTCTGGTGGACGGCAAGAGTGAAGAATACTTTAAATCAGCGGGTGAGGCGGTAGATGCTTCATACAAAACAAAAGTTTATGACGAAGAGTTTGTGCCGGTCGTGATTGGTAAAGAAAATTCACCGGTGGCCACTATTCAGTCAAATGACGCAGTAATTTTTTTTAATTTTCGGGCTGATCGCGCTAGGGAAATAACCCACGCTTTTGTGCTGAATGAATTTGATAAATTTCATCGTGAAGAAAAATTGCAAAATTTATTTTTCGTAACTATGACCGAATTTGAAAAAGAATTGCCCGTTAAAATTGTCTTTCCAAAAGAATCTGTTCGCACCTCACTTTCAAAAGTTTTAAGTGAAAAAGGGCGCAGACAACTTCATATCGCTGAAACGGAAAAATACGCGCATGTCACATTCTTTTTTAGCGGCGGAGTGGAAGAGCCTTACGAGGGAGAAGACAGAATTGTAATTCCATCGCCAAAAGTCGCTTCATACGCTGAAACGCCGGCCATGTCCGCCCGAAAGGTAACCGATGCACTTATTAAAGAAATTTTGAAAGAAAAGCATGATTTTATAATTCTGAACTATGCCAATCCCGATATGGTCGGACATACAGGTGAAATAAAAGAAACAGTGCAGGCGATTGAAACGATTGATAAATATTTGGGCGAAGTGGTGGATTTGATTTTGTCAAAAAATGGATTGGCCTTGATAGTGGCTGACCATGGCAATGCTGAGGAACTGGTAAATTTGCAAACCGGCGAAAGAGACAAGGAACACAGCACCAATCCGGTTCCTTTTATTGTAGTTGGAAATGAATTTGAAGGTAAAATAATCGAAGACGTGCAGTTGGTTGGCAATGATTTGAGTTTAGTCCAGCCAATAGGATTGCTTTCAGATGTGGCGCCGACTATTTTAAAAATATTGGGAATAGACGCGCCTGAAGATATGAGCGGCAAATCCTTAGTTTGAGTTTATCAAGAGAAAAGACTAATCAAATAGTTTGATTCAAGAATGCCAGAGCTGCCTGAAGTTGAAACAATCAAAATTGGCTTAGCCGGGAAAGTGCCTGGGAAAAAAATCAGAGCAATTTGGATAGAGCCGAGCTTTAAAAAGAAAATTTCCCCGTCCGCGGGGAAGTTTCTTCGGTTTTTAAATGGAAAAAAATTTACTCGGGTAAAAAGACGAGCAAAAATATTGGTTTTTGAATTAAATTTTGATTACAGTATACTTGTTCATCTGAAAATGACCGGCCAGCTTGTTTATTATCCCAAAAAGGGCAAAGCGCTGACCGGCGGCCATCCAATAAAAGGACATGAAAACCAGCCTGACAGATTTGCGCGAGTCATTTTCCAATTCACAGACGGAGCTCAGTTGTATTACAATGATGTGCGGAAATTCGGCTATTTAAAATTAATAAAAAATCAGGACATTGAAAAAGAATTTGCCGAATTTGGTCCGGAGCCTTTTGACAAAGAATTTAGTCAGGCATATTTTAATGATTTATTGGAAAAAAATAAAAATAAAAAAATAAAAAGTATTTTATTGGAACAAAATTTAATTGCTGGCCTGGGAAATATTTATACGGATGAAGTGTGTTTTTATTCCGGTGTGCGTCCAGATCGCCGGTCAAAAGATTTATCGCGTGTTAAAAAAACAAAATTATATTTAAATATTAAAAAAGTGCTAACCAAAGCCATCAAATATCAGGGGACTTCGGTTAGCACCTATCTTAACAGCGATGGCGCAGAGGGAAAATATCAAAAAGTTTTAAAAGTTTATGGACGCCATGGCGAAATATGCAAGAAGTGTGGGAAACAGATTGAAAAAATTAAAATTTCCGGACGAACATCCAGCTATTGTCCGAAATGCCAATCTTAAAAAAACAGTATAAATAGCACGCTAACGGCAACACCAGTTAAAGCTCCAAAAAACAATTCAAGCGGCGTGTGACCAAGCCTTTCATCCAGGTGTGGATATTTGTATGAATTCGTCGCTGCGAGGCCGTGAATCAGTTGGTTTAATTCTTTTGCATGTCTGCCTAGAACCAGCCGAAAGCCGCCGGCGTCGCGCAGAACAATGATTGCGAGAATGAGGGCAATGGCCGCGCTCGCGCTATCCCAACCTTCGAAATAACCGATCATGGCAAACAGGGACGTTACCAGAGCGGCATGCGATGATGGCATTCCTCCGTAACTATTTAAATCACCCCAGCTAAACTGGTCTTTTATCCCGTTGATTATCATTTTGATAATTTGAGCGAGGATAGCGGCTGCGATTGGCACAAGTATCAATTGGTATGACATATATTTATTCGTTAATTTTGGGTATTGTCCAGGGAATTACAGAGTTTGTCCCTGTTTCCAGTTCGGGACATCTTGTTGTTTTGCATGAGATCTGGCAGTCAAATATCAGCGACAGTCTGACTTTTGATGTGGCGCTTCATTTGGGAACTCTTTTTGCAGTGGTAATATATTTTCGCGTAGAAATTTTGCGGTACCTGGTGGCTATTTTGGAAATTTTTATTCCTGGGAGGAAAGTCAATAAAGCAGATTTGAGCGAAGTGATGCTTATTATTTACGCAACCGTGCCGGCCGCAATAATCGGGATTTTATTTGAACAAACAATTGATGATTTTTTCCGAAATATTTGGACGGTTGTTTTTACGCTTATTATCGGCGCGGGACTATTGTTTCTGGTGGAAAAATATTCAAAAGACAATAGCAGGCATTTTTCAGGCATGGGAATCGGCCGCGCTCTGTATATTGGCTTTGCTCAAGCCTTAGCCTTAATTCCGGGGTTATCGCGTTCCGGCATAACCATTGTAGCAGGAATGAGTACAAAATTAAAGCGTAGGGAAGCGGCGCGTTTTTCTTTCTTAATTAGTATTCCCGTGATCCTGGGCGCCGGAATTTTTAAATTAATGGATGTTGATTGGGAAGCTTTGCCAGCATCTGAAATTCTGGTTTTTATAGTCGGCTTTGTCAGTTCCTGGCTGGTTGGATTTTTGGCAATAAAGTATTTTTTAAAATTTCTGGAGCATCACAAATTAAATGTCTTTGGCTGGTACAGAATTTGTTTGGCATTAATTTTGATAATTCTTATGCTTTGGCGCTGAGTTGATTTTTTTAGCCGTATAGATTAAGGTTGTAGCATATGAAAATAATAGTTTTAGCCGGCGGCGGCGGAACCAGATTGTGGCCGCTTAGCCGTGAAAACAACCCAAAACAATTTGCCAAAATATTCGGGCAGAAAACATTGTTTGAGCAAACAGTCGATAGATTTCGGGCTGATTTTAGTTTGAGCGATATTTATGTTGTTTTAAATAACAAGTTGCTGGCACAGGCCAAAAATTTGGTTCCCGATATTGCTGATAGCAATTATATTATCGAACCGGAGAAAAGAGATACTGCTCCGGCCATGGGGCTGGCGGCCGCGTATTTGATCGAGCAATTTCGAGATGAGCCGATTGCTTTTGTTCCTTCGGACCACTATATCGGCGAAGTGGATAAATTTATAAAAATGATAAAACGCGCAGGAGAGCTGATTGTTCAAACAGGAAAAATGCTGGACATCGCTGTTTACCCGACTTTTCCCAGTACTGCGCTCGGCTATACGCGCATAGGCAAGAAATTTGAATCCAGCAATGGAGTTGAAGTATTTGAATTTTTGGGGCACAAAGAAAAACCGGATTTTGACACAGCTAAACAATATTTACAGCAGGGAAGTTATTTATGGCACGCTGGTTATTATATGTGGACGCCGGCCAAAATACTTGAAGCTTTTGCCGTTAATAGTCCGGCGCATTATGCAATTCTAAATAATATTGTGGAGGCTTTCCAGCACAAAGATTTTGATCGGGTGTCCCGGGAATATGGATTGCTGGAAAAAATTTCTTTCGATTTTGCCATTACGGAAAAAATTAATCCAAGCCAGGTGCTTATTATTAAAGACGATTTTGGCTGGAGCGATGTGGGGACATTTGATGTTTTGTATGATTCCCAAAAAGTCGAAGGCGACAAGAATGGCAATGTGATTAATGCTGAAAATTTCATTTCGAGCGACTGTTCAAATTGTCTGGTCTACGGTTCCGGCAAAAAGCTTATCGCCGCAGTTGAACTGGAGGATCTGGCTATTATTGAAACGGAAGATGTTTTGCTTGTCTGTCCGAAGGGCAAAGCGCAAAAAGTAAAGAAAATCGTGGAAAAATTAAAACAACAAAATAAAAACAAGTATATTTAATATGAGCATAGATCAGATTCTGGCCAGTATCAGCTATTGCTGGGAATATTTTCCGCTTAGAGGATATGAAGCAATTTTTTTGTTTGCGTTTTTGGAGGCATTTGCATTTATTGGAATTATTTTTCCCGGAACAATCATCATTGTATTAATTGGTTTTCTGTCATATATCGGCCAGTTTAATTTTTGGTTGGCTTTTTGCGCGGCGGTACTGGGCGCTCTGGTTGGTGACATTGCCAGTTATTATCTTGGCAAAAGAAAAGGTCTGGATTTAAAGATTGGACAAAAGAGCATATTTAAATATTTATATGTGCCGGAAGCCGGGGGATTTTTGCTCGATAAGGGAACTCTTAGCATCATTGTCGGCAGGTTTATCGGACCGACTCGTGCATTTGTGCCGTTTTATATGGGCGCGGCCGGTGAAAAAGAAAAAAAATTTATTATTTCCGATATAATTGGAGTTTTGATCTGGGCGGCTTTTTATTTGCTTCTTGGATTTTTCTTTGGAAATTCTCTGCATTATTTAAGAGGTCTTATCAGCGGATTGGAATTTTTTATTGTGTTATTTCTAATATTTACAATCGCCCCGTTTGTGCTTACAAAAATATTAAAGAAAAAACTGCCGCCGCAGGGCAAGGTGAATAAAGAACAAAAGTAAATTATGAAAAAAATATTGTTAGGCATATTAATACTGTTGGTGATTTTTACTATATATTTTTATAATCAAATAAATAGTCAAAATCCAAACCAATTTGGCGACAAGGAATTTGAAATAAAAAAGGGAGAAGGTGTGCGATTGATCACGGATAATTTGGTTGCCCAGGGATTTTTGGAAAAACCTTTTTGGTTCAAGGTTTATGTTGCCGCTTCTGGAAATAAAACCAAGTTTGTCGATGGTGTTTATGATTTGAAAACCAGCATGAGTATCAAAGAGTTGATCGTGGCTCTCACCAATGCTCAGAATTCAAACAAGGAAATAAATATTACCCTTTTGGAAGGCTGGACCGGAGAACAAATGGACGATTATTTAGCAAAACAAAACTTGATCCAGCCGGGAGATTTTCTTGATTACGGCAATAAATACAGTGAAAAAACATTTTTGTTTTTAATTGATCGGCCCAAGAAAGCCTCACTTGAAGGTTATTTGTATCCTGATACCTACCGCATTTATGAGCAGACAAGCGTTGCGGTAATTGTTGACAAAATGCTGGCTAATTTTGACAACAAGCTGACTGATGAATTCCGCAAAGAAGCGAAAAAACAGGGAAGATCAATTTTTGAAGTGGTAACTTTGGCCAGTATTGTTGAGAGAGAAATGTTTGGTTATGAAAACCGCCGAAAAGTAGCTGATATATTTTTGAAAAGATTAAAAATCGGCATGGCTTTGCAGAGCGACGCCACTGTAAATTATGTAACGCAAAAAGGGCAGGCAGCGCCAAGCAGTGAGGATATCAAAGTTGATAATCCTTATAATACTTATAAATATCCAGGTTTGCCGCCTGGGCCTATCAGTAATCCAAGCATTGAATCAATAAAAGCTGTTTTATATCCGGAAGATACTGAGTATTGGTATTTTTTAAATACGCCTGACGGCGATATTATTTTTAGCGAAAATTATGACGAGCATGTTTTGAATAAACAAAAATATTTAAAGTAAAATTAATTAGCTAAAACTGGAAACTAGAAACCTGAAATTGGGGTTAAATTAGAATGGTCTAAATTATAGCCAGCAACCCTAGTCTCTAATTTCCATTTTCTAATTTCCTTTAATATGTTAAACAAAAAATTTTGGCAAAGCGTTTTGCAGGGTCAGACCGAATATGACATTGCTAGGCGAAAAATTATCAGTGAAAGTTCAACTGCCCAGCAATTGGCCAAGCAGGCGATTTTTGCTTTGCAAAGAGATGGAAAAAAAGAAGCCGAGGAAAAAATTGCTGAATCAAAAAAAGGGTTAATAAGTTTAGAAACACGTTTCAGCAAAGACGGCAAACTTCGCACTGAAGGAGCCTGGAAAGCGGCGGTTGAAGAGTTTGTCGAAGCAAAGTTATTCAGTGATTTTATTGATGGCAAGAGAATCGATGGGATCAAGGAATTTTTTGTGTTGCCGGATGAATATATTGGAGGATTGTCAGATTTGACCGGCGAAATTTTGCGCATGATGGTCATCTGGACAACCAAGGGTAATATCAAGGAGGTCAAAGCGTCCGCGGCAGTGATTGACAGTATTATTCACGAATTAATGCAGTACAATCATGGCGGCTATCTGCGCACCAAGTTTGATCAAGCGAAAAAGTCATTGCAAAAGGCCGAACAGATTGTTTATGATCTAAGTATTCGCGACAAGTAAATTTTCGTTATGAAACATTCCAGTGAACAATTCAAGCGCGAACAAGAATACGCCCGCTTGAATCAGGAATATATTGAAGAAAAAAAAGACCGGTTGTCCGCTTTGCAGCAAAGGCGGGCGCCGTATCGGGAAGAAGACGAGCGCGATCACAGGAAAAGCGCCATGAAAAAATATTGTTGCGTTTTTGTAATCTTGATTTTGATTTTAGCCGGTTATTTGATTTATTATTTTATCGTAAATATCAAAGACGATCTGATCAAGGATTATTACGACAAAAAACAAAAAATTGAAAAAGTTTTGCCTCAGGGAGTTGAAGAAACCAAAAAAGGGATTGAACAAGGTGAGCAATTGCTGGAACAAACAAAACAAAACGCAGCGGATTTGCAAGACAAGTATCAACAAGCCAAAGAGACAGTAGAAGATGTTCAGCAGGGATATGAAAAAGCCAAGGAAACTTATGAAGATGTTCAGGAAATTAAGGAAAAAGTAGAAAATGCTGTTGGAGACGTCAAGGCCGGCCAATAAAATTAATTAAAATAAAAAAGAGCCGATGAGGGCTCTTTTTGTTGTGAAGTTAGCTGGTCGTGATTGTAATCCAACAAAGGAGACCTATCAGACCGAGTATCATTATCAGCAGGATGACAGCCAGTTCGGCTGGTTTTAGAAATGCGTATCGGAGTTGAAGTCCGTTACCTTTTATCCGGTTTCTTAGTATTTCGGTATATAGATCTTTGCTGTTGTCGTGATATTGGCGGTGGCCGCAAGCAGGACATTCATAGTAGCTCTTCCTCGGATCAATATACTGGCAAGTTTTCAACCCTTGTTGGTCGCATTCAACGCATGTTCCTTTTTTCTTATCGTTCCAGGCGGCAACTTTAGCCCGGATCCTTTTTGCTTTGTTGTTAGGATTTTCCCACTTAAGGATTTTTTGAAAAAGTAGAATGCTGAACCAAGTTATGATTTTTTCCCAGCGGCTGAGCGTTATTGTTTCGTCTTTTTTCCGAACAAGTTCTATTCTGTCGTTTCCTCTCACTTAGACCTCCTATTTTAACTGGTTTTTCAGTTTGTTCAAGGCGAGTAATCTGTGGCTCAATTGTTTATGTTCATCGTCAGTTAGGTGCGCGAACAGTTTATTGAATTTTGGAATTATCATTATTGAACGAAATGGATAGCCTTTAATTATCAGAGCTTCTTGTCTTTTGGTGATGATTCCTTCAATTGCCGCTTCTGCGAAAATAGGATCTTTGTTTGGCAAGATTAAACAGACAACAGCTTTTAATCTTGCTGTTCGTTTTTCAGCCGGAACATTTTGGAGCTTTTCAAGCGCGTAATCAATCATTTCCTGGTCTGACATTTCATAGCCTTTCCAGCGGCGGCTTTTTACTCCCGGTTCGCCTTCAAGCGCGTCTATTTCAAATCCGTCGTCATCGGAAAGCGTAGGCAGGTCGGTCAGCTCGTGAAAAAATTTAGCTTTAATTAATGCGTTTTCTGCAAAAGTATTTCCTGTCTCTTCAACATTATCAATAATTCCAAGATCATCCAGTCCAACAATTTCGTACGGCCAATCAGCCATAAATTTTTTGAATTCATTGACTTTGCCTGGATTATGAGAGGCAATGACCAATTTTTGCATAATGATTTATTACTGTCGATTTAGTTTAACAAATTTATTATAATCGGGCAAGGGAAAATAATCTATATGGTTGGTTTTCTTGCAGGTTGACAATTGTTTTTATATATGTTATTCTTATTTTTCCTTCGCAGAATCAACCATAGGAGGGGCGAATGGGAACTGCTCTTGTCGTGGCGTTTGTATTGATGCTGATCTTGAAACTGGCCGGAATAATTGTGTGGTCGTGGTGGATCGTTTGTCTGCCGCTGTATATTGAAATGGTTCGGTTCATTGTGGTGCTTTGTGTTGGTGGGGGAATCAAGAGCGTTTTTTCATTTGGACAGATCTTTAAAGAGTTTTCCAGGCGGAAGAAAAGAATGAAGGCAATCATGAACGATGAGGATTATTTTGAACTCTAGATTATTAGAAAGCAGGATCTCACAGGTTCTGCTTTTTCTTTTGGTTTAATCTTTTTTGCGAGAGAATATAATACATTTTTTCAATTTCAAATCCCAAATAGTTTCGTTTAAGTCTTTTGGCTACAACAGCAGTGGTCCCGGAACCCATAAATGGATCGAAAACAAGATCGCCTTTGCTGGAGCTGGCCAGAATAATTCTTTCAACGAGTTTTTCCGGTTTTTGCGTCGGATGTTCAGTGTTTTCCGGCATTGACCAGAAGGGAACGGTTAAATCTGTCCAGATATTGGAAGGGTGAGTGAAACGAACTTTCCTGCCGTTAATCTCCTGCCAGTCTTTTGGCTTTCCTTTTTCATCAACATAAGGCGCAATGACAGATTTCTCAACTTTAACGTCATCCAGATTAAAGGTATAATTATCGGATTTAGTGGCAAACCAGATGTCTTCCATGTTGTTTTTCCAATTTTTTTTCGCGCCACGTCCCTTGTCGCGCTTCCAGGTAATTCTATTTCTGATGATGAAGCGCTTTCGTAGGATTGATTCAATTATTGATGACGCTTCCCAATTAATACAAATATAAATTGAACCTGTTGGCTTTAATAAACGAGCGCATTGTTCAAGCCAGCATTTGCACCATTTAGTAAATTCTTTTTTTTGAACTGCAACAGTGCCGGCGCCAAAGTTTTTGCGAATAGTGTAGGGCGGATCAGTGAGAATCAGATCACAGGAGTTGCTTGGCAGTTTTTTCATTTCTTTGAGCGCGTTGCCCAGATAAATTTTATTAAGTAAATGTTTGGGGTCGGGTAGGCTTGTTTTTTTTGGTAAATAAAAAATATCAAAGCGTTTGAATTCATCCGGAGTAATCGAAATAGTTTTGTTTCTCGTTGATGGCATAATAAGATTGTAGCAGTAACAATCAATTTTTAAAAGATGATGATTGGCCGCGGATGTATTTTGTTACAAAAAAATGCACCGGCTGTGTTGATCTGTTCTCTGCCACCTTACTATTAAGGAGTTGACTTTGGGCTGGTTTGCCCATTATTGTCAGTGCCTCCCTCCGAGGTGAGAACGCGATCTAGCGCGGTGCCTTTTGGATTGTGCTGCGCGACGGGCATGGCCGTCCTTTTAGGATACTTCGCAGTTGTGAGACTTTTCGGTCCCGTTTACTCGTTCTGATTGTATCAGCCGAATTTTTCCATGTCCCTCCTAAGTTTCGTGGTCCGAGTCCCTACGTCCTTCTCCATTTTGAGAACGTGTTTTTATTATAATAATTTTAAATTATCAAGGCAAGAGTTGTTGTGGATAAATCAGTAATCTTTATTATAAAAAAAGCCCCCCTGATCTGCCAGTCGTGGTAGGGGGGGGCGGGGTAGTTGGGCCCGGAAAATGAATTCCGGGTAGTTAATCAAAACCGGATGTGTACACCGGAACCTCCGTGTTGCGAGTTCGAGTTCATACTCTGTTCGCCGAATCCCGTTCATATGGCGAAGCAGAGCTTCCTGTCCTCCCGCGCCGTAGCCGGGTAGGGGCCTCTTTGCATCTTCTGCACGATTACAGGAAGTAAAAAATCGTGGAGAATTTGGGCTCTTGCGAACCCGCTTTCACTGTGCTAGGGAAAACCGGAAGTGTAGCGCACTCCGATCACCTCCTCTGGCGCCGCTCATTGGACTCGCCCGGCCGTGGTGGGCTCGCCCGCGAATGTTGACATTGTCTATCGGTTTTTGAAACGCTACGGCCAGTGCACTGTCACCTCCTTTTCGGTCAAAGAAAAAATCAACTGAAAAGGTATTATAGCAGATATTAATAAGTTTGTCAATAGGTGTTGGTTGTGTAAAATTACAAAAAAATATTCGACCTGTGTTGTTACAGAACGGCTTTACGCACGATTAACCGGTCCTGTAGCCAATTTTATCGTAAAATTATCACACATAATGAATTGAAATAATAGATGATTCAATTTTCTAAATATAGACAGAATTCGGCAGTTTGCTATAATCAAGTCAAGAAATCACGAAAAACGGTTTATTGTTTATTGTTTTTAATTTATTAATTTTTTATTTTTTCCCATATGCTCTATATTGTTGCTACTCCAATCGGTAATTTGCAGGACATAACACTGCGCGCTCTTGAAATACTCAAAAGCGTTGATGTTATACTTTGCGAAGATACAAGGCATACCAGACAATTGACTGATCATTTTGGCATTGAAAAAAAATTAATCAGCCTGCACCAGCATTCTTCTGATGAAAAAATAAAAGCAATGTTATCCCAATTTGAAAATATTGCCTATGTTTCTGACGCCGGCACGCCAGGTATTTCTGATCCGGGCGGAAAATTGGTTGAAGCGGCTGTCAATTTGGGAATTGAAGTCGTGCCGATTCCTGGCCCGTCCGCAATTGCCACGGCGCTCAGCGTTTCCGGCTTGCCAACGGACAAGTTTTTATTTATGGGCTTCATGCCCCACAAGGGGCGCACAAAAATCATGGAATCAATCAGAGATTCCAAAGTCACAATTTGTTTTTATGAATCGCCGCATCGAATTTTGAAAACATTGGAGCAATTGAAAGATTATCTTGACGAGAATAGAAAAGTTGTAGTTGGTCGGGAACTTACTAAAAAATTCGAAACGATTTATCGAGGAAATATCAGCGAAGTTTTTGAACAAGTAAAAAAAATGTTCAAGGGCGAATTCGTTGTTATTGTTTCTGCAAAATAGTCAGCCGCTTATTCACTAATAATGTTTATGAAAAAATTTTATATCACAACGCCGATTTATTATGTTAATGACCGGCCGCATATTGGGCATGCCTACACTACGATTATCGCTGATGTGCTGGCGCGTTATTATCGTTTTAAATTAGGGAACGACAATGTTTGGTTTTTGACTGGGACTGACGAGCATGGAGCCAAGGTGGCGCAGTCGGCTGAAAAGCAAAACAAATCGCCCCAACAATTTTGCGATGATGTTTCGGCTGAGTTCAGGGCGGCTTGGGATAAACTGAATATTAGTAATGATGACTTTATTCGCACGACAGAGGATCGGCATGTAAAGGTTGTCCGGGAAGTTTTAACCAAATTAAAATCAGCGAAAACTTCAGCGGGCGAAGATGTTATATTTAGGGGGATCTATGAAGGGCTCTACTGTGTTGGTTGTGAATCGTATAAAAAAGAAGAAGATCTAATTGACGGCAAATGCCCTGATCACAATAAAGAGCCGCAAAAATTATCAGAAGAAAATTGGTACTTTCGTTTGTCTGCTTATTCCAAAATTCTGAAACAAAAAATTGAATCAGACGAAATCAGGATTTTGCCGGCTGATAAAAAGCATGAGGTTTTAAGTTTTATCAAGCAGGGACTCGAGGACGTTGCCTTTAGCCGGGCGAATGTTGAATGGGGGATTCCATTGCCTTTTGATAAAAGTCAGACAACTTATGTCTGGGTTGACGCGCTGATTAATTATATTTCCGCGCTTGGATTCCCAGACGGTGAAAAGTTCAAAAAATTTTGGCCGGCTGACGTTCATTTGTTGGCAAAAGATATTTTGAAATTTCACTGCATTATTTGGCCGGCAATGCTCCTGGCTGCGGAAATTACATTGCCAAAAGATTTGTTTGTGCACGGCTACTTCACGCTTGATGGCAAAAAAATGAGCAAAACTTTGGGCAATGTGATTGATCCAAATGATTTGGTTGAACAGTTTGGAACTGATGCCGCCCGTTACCTGGTGATTTCTCAATTTATTTTTGGACAGGATGGCGATGTAAAAGTTGAAGAATTTCCAATTAAATACAATTCAGATCTCGCCAATGGGTTGGGTAATTTGGTAAGCCGAGTTTTGAGCATGGCTGAAAAATATTGCGAGTCCAAAGTGCCGGATAAAAAATTCAAGGCCGAATTAGATTTGGCAAAGTTGTGGAAAAAAATTGATAAAGGTTTTGCGGAATATAAAGTATTTGAAAATTTAAAGGAAATTTGGGAAGCGATCCGTTGGTGCGACGGCTATATTGACGAAACAAAACCATGGAGTCTGGCAAAAGAAGGAAAACAACAAGAACTTGATCAGGTGATATATAATTTGTTAGAAATCCTAAGGCATTTGGGCTGGCTGGTAAAACCGATTTTGCCTGAAGCTTCCACTGAAATTTTAAAACGACTTGGTGAGGCAGATTGTTCATATAAAGAATCTATTCAAGTTGGTAAGATTACGACCGGTACTAAGGTTAAAAAAGGGGAGCCGTTATTTTTAAGAAAGTAGGGTTAAGCGATCCTTACTGCTCACTATTTATTATGTTCGATACTCACGCTCACGTAAATTTTAATGCTTATAAAGATGATGCAGACGAGGTGATGGCGCGCGCGCTGGAAAAGGGCGTCGTCATGATTAATGTTGGTTCGCAATACTCGACCAGCGCGAGGGCCGTTAAAATGGCGGAAAAATTCAATTCTTATGCGGCAATCGGTCTGCACCCGATTCATTTGAAGCAAAAAGGAATCTGTCTGGAAGTTGATAAAAACGAAAATGTTGAATTTATTTCCCGCGCCGAGGAGTTTGATTATGGAAAATATTTAGAGCTGGGAAAATCCAGTTCGCGGATTGTGGCGATCGGCGAAACCGGACTGGACTTTTATCATATTGAAGTAGGGGACGATAGAGAGGAAGTAATTAAATTGCAAAAAAGTGTTTTTACCCGGCAGATTGATCTGGCCAATGAACTCGATTTACCGATGATTATTCACTGCCGTGGCGATAAGCAAAATGTGACTAATGCATATTTTCAAATGCTGGAAATTCTTCAGAAAAACATGCCGAACAAAAGGGGCGTGATGCATTGTTATCTTGGTGGTCCGGAATTAGTTGAAAAATTTATTGAGCTTGGTTTTTATATCGGATTCAATGGACTCATTACTTTTGATAAGACCGGCCTGGTTGAGCAAAGCTTGGAAGGAGTTCCACTTGATCGAATCGTTTCAGAGACAGATTGTCCTTATCTGACCCCGGTGCCAAATCGAGGCAAGCGCAATGAGCCGGCTTTTGTTGAATTTGTGGTAAAGAAAATAGCGGAGGTGAAGAACTTTGCATTTGACATAGCAGTAGAAAAGTTGGATAAAAACGCAAGAAAACTTTTTCAATTGGTTTGATCGATTGGCCAATAAAAATGTTTCGGGGGGAGTGGCTTATACACAGAAAATGATTGAAATTATTTTGCGTTCATGGTAGTATTAAGGTGATTTTAAACTATGACATTAGAGAAAAATAAGCATATTGAACCGTGGTGGCAGCCGGCAATTTCCCTGTTCGCCCAGATATCAGCTTGGATTGTTTTCCCGATCTTGCTTGCTTTGTTTATCGGACGCTGGCTCGACGATAGATATGATCGTGAGCCTTTTTTTATTTTGCTTTGCGTCGGACTTGCATTTGCCGTTACAATGTTCGGGTTGATCAAGCAGACCGCGGCGGCAATGAAAAAAATTGACAAGGCGAATAAAGAAAAAAAATCTTAAAATATGTCGGTTAATAGTGAAAATACAATCGAAGGCGCCGGAACTGGTATTTTGCCGGAGAGAGGTTCAGCTTTGACGACAGGGCCAACTGGCCACGCGGAACATGAAATTTCGCTTGGTGCAGAAGCAATCTGGCATTACAAAAATTTTCCCATTACCAATTCGCTCATGAATACCTGGATTGTTGTTTTGATAATCGCATTGATTTCAATTGTGCTGCGGGCTAAATTAAAAAAAATTCCAAAAGGCATCCAGAATATTTTTGAGCTTATTGTTGAGGGTGGCGTTAGCTTGTGTAATTCAGTAACTAATGATAAAAAGAAATCATTTAGAATTTTCCCTATTGTTTTTACGTTTTTTGTTTTCATTTTGTTGAATAACTGGCTGGGGCTTTTGCCGGGCATTGGCTCGATCGGTTTTATTGAAAATATTTCCGGCCATTCAGTGTTCGTACCATATTTCCGCGGCGGCACGGCAGATCTAAATACAACCTTGGCTCTGTCATTGATTGCGGTTATCGGGGCAAATATTTTGGGTATTGTGGTTGTTGGCGGCTGGAAATATTTTAATAAATTTATTAATCTAAAAGCGCTCTGGCAGATTCCCTTCAGAATTCGGAAAGAGCCGAGTATTATTATTGTTAACCCAATTAAATTTTTTGTCGGTTTGGTGGAAATTATTGGCGAAGTTGCAAAAGTGGCATCATTGTCTTTTCGTTTGTTCGGAAATATTTTTGCCGGCGAAGTCTTGTTGTCTTCAATCGCCGTAATATTTGCCTTCGGATTGCCAATCCCATTCATGTTTTTGGAAATTATTGTCGGCGCTGTCCAGGCGTTAATTTTTGCCATGCTGGCTTTGGTTTATTTTACCATTGCCATGTCTGAGGAAGCTCATTAAGTTATTTTAATTAATATATAATATAATCAACGGACAAGAACGACTTTAAAAATAAATTTTCCAGTCGATTCGAAAGCCG